>WNGC01000048.1_pt1 | contig 56822 bp, 41 predicted proteins | sample 5400051 | NCBI WGS metagenome assembly WNGC01 (sample SAMN13153368, study PRJNA577476) | soil metagenome | isolation source: 20 cm soil or saprolite under grassland replicate 2 | place: USA:California | collected 2016-06-15
CGCGAGCGACTATCCCCGCGACCGGATGGAGCTGTTCGTCGTGGACGGCATGAGCAGCGACCGCACACGCGACATCGTCGCCTCCTATGCCGCGCGCCACCCCGTCATCCGGCTGCTCGACAACCCGCGTCGCATCGCGCCTTGCGGGTTGAACATCGGAATCGAGGCGGCGCGCGGCGAAGTGATCGTGCGCATGGATGCTCACGTCATCTATCCGCCAAGCTACCTCCCGATCCTGGTGCGCGCCCTGCTCGAGCGCGGGGCGGACAACGTGGGCGGCGTGCTGGAAACGCTCCCCGGCGCCGACACGCCGATGGCGCGCGCCATCGCGCTCGGCCTGTCGCACCGCCTTGGGGTGGGCAACTCGTATTTCCGCGTGGGGGTCCGCGAGCCCCGTTGGGTCGACACGGTCGCGTTCGGGTGCTTCCGGCGCGAGGCGTTCGAGCGCGCGGGGCTGTTCGACGAGGAGTTGGTCCGCAATCAGGACGACGAGTTCAACCACCGCCTCATCCGCCGCGGCGGACGCGTGCTGCTGATGCCGACCGCGCGAGCCTACTACGTGGCCCGCACGTCGCTGCGGCAGCTGTGGCGCATGTATTTCCAGTACGGCTATTTCAAGCCGCTCGTCGCGCGCAAGGTGGGGCGCGTGATGACGCTGCGGCAGCTCGTCCCGAGCCTGTTCCTCACCACCCTGGCGGCGTGCGGCCTCGCCGCCGTGTGGTGGCGACCCGCCGCCCTAGCGGCTGTGGGCATCACGGCGGCGTATGCCGCGGCGGTGCTCGCCGCCAGCGCGGCCGCCTCGCCGCGCCACGGCCCGCGCGTGGCCGGGGCGCTGACGCTGGTGTTCCCCGTGCTGCACGTCGCGTACGGCCTCGGATTCCTCTTGGGACTCCGAGACCACGTGCTCCGGTCGCGGCCGCGCACGCCCGAGCTCTCCGCGCTGCCCATGTCACGCTAGCACGGCCCCCCCCCAACCGGCCCAGCCGCCGCGCGACTGTGACAGCACGTTTCACTTCGAACGCATCGCACCCCTCGTCGTGGTGCCACCGCAACACCTCCGCCTTCGCCGTCAGTCGCCGCCGGGGACGCGGGCCGGTGCTGCACATTCTGCACAAGGTGTTACGCCTACACGCGCGTGAACGGCTCCCGCAATCAGGGGTGAGCCTGGATCTTGCAGGGCGCCAACCCCCTGGGAGACGCGATGCGGCACACGTGACGCGCCGACATCCGCCGGCGCATGCAGCCCTCCGAACGCGGGGGAACGGGTCAGGGGTACTGATACGCCCCGACCGTGTACCCGCCCGCGGTCGCGCGCCGCAATCCGTCGACGTCGTCCGGCACGATGGCGAGGCGCAGGCCGGCGCCGATGGCGGCACTCCCCGACTGCACGTGGAAGTCAAATCCGACGGGGTTCGCGAACTTCGGATCGGTGTCGTCCAAGTTGCCCGCGAACGTGGCGCTCTCCGCGTTGCCGGTGCTCACCGGTCCACCCATCGTCAGATTGGTGCTCACGGTGACGTTCATGAGCGCCGTGGCGTCGAACCACACCCCCGCCGTGTTCGGCAAGTAGAAGATGTTGTTAGCGATCAGCAGGTCGGTGGTGGCGGAAGCGATGATGACCTGGCCGGGACGCCACGGGTTGTCTCCCGCGAACGTGTTGTTCACGATCGTCAGCCCAGTGGTGTGACCGCCATCTTTGTCGTACCGCTGGATTGCCCAGCCGTGCGGGAGATTGTAGAAGATGTTGTTGCGGATCACCACGTTGTCGCCGACCCCGTGGTACACACCGTGATCGTGATTCTGCCAGTAGGTGTTGGTCGGCGAACAGCCCTGCTCCCCCGGACCCAGCCGCCCGATGTCGTGGATGACGTTGCGCTCGATGACGAGGTTGTCGTCGTACGCATCTACGCCGACGATGCCTTCACTGCCGTCGGTGCACACACGCCCGATGTCGTGGACATGGTTCTGAGACACGAAGACGTCGTGGCTCCGCTGGGCATCGATGCCGTAGCGCGCTGTGTTGCGCACCTCGAAGCCGTCGACCCGGATGTACGCGCCGTCGATCTCGACGCCCGTGGTGGAGGTGTTGCTTTGCCCGTCGATCACCGCCCCCCAGCGGTGCGCGCTCTTGAAGACGAGCCAGGCCGTGGGTGTCCCGCTGCGCCCGATCGTGACCACGTTGTAGGGGCCCGTGTACACGCCATCGTTGACGACCGCCGTGTCCCCCGGCCGGAGCACGTCGGCCGCGTGTTGGATCGTTTGCCAGGGAGCTGCGCTCGTGCCCGAGTTGGTGTCGTTCCCCGCGACCGCGTCGACGTAGTAGCTCTGACCGGCAGTGGGCACGGCAACGGAAATCACCGTCGTGCCCCGCTTCCCGCCGCTCGTCGCCGTGATCATGGCTGTCCCCGGCGCGACCGCGGTGACGAAGCCGCTCGTGTTCGTGGTGTAGCCCGCCGTGCTGACGGTCGCCACTGTCGTATCGCTGGTCGTCCAGGTGACGACCCAGCCCGGGAGCACGTTGCCCGCGATGTCCTGGGGTATCGCCGTCACCTGCACGGCCTGGCCGACCGGCGCGCTCACGGCTGTGGGGCGCACGCTGACGACGGCCACGCCGTTCGGGGGCGGCGGCTGCACCACGTTTTCCGCACGGCAGCCGCCGAGCACGGCGAGCAACCAAATGCGGTGGCGTGCACCCATGCGTGGCACGATCGGAACCGTCAGACGCAGGTATGGGTCATGGTCGAAGCCCGCAAATCCTCTGCCACGTCGCCGGGCGCCCGGCGCCCGGGCGGCCCGTGAGTCGCGCGCCGAAGGACGTCGTCATCACGCAGGCTCTCACGGGCGCCTGCCGCGCCGACGCAGCACCGCCCGAATCCACGCCCAGTCGCTGGGAGGACGAGGAGGACCGCATCCGCGCGGCCTACGCGCGCCGCACCAATGACGCCGGCCAGTACTCCTGGGCCCGTATGGGTCACGTGTTCCAAGCGCAAGAGCGCGAGCGCTTCGTGCTGCTCGCGCTGCGGCGCCACGGCATGCTGCCGCTCGCCGACAAGAGCATTCTCGAAGTAGGTTCGGGCACCGGGGGTCGACTGCGGGACTTCGTCAAGTGGGGCGCCATGCCGGAGAACCTGACCGGCGTGGAGCTGCTGCCCGGCGAGATCGCCCGCGCGCGCGCCCTGCTTCCCGCCGCGGTCACGCTGCTGTGCCGCAACGCCGCCGAGCTGCCGTTTCCGGCCGCCACGTTCGATATCGTGCTGCAATCCACCATGTTCACCTCGATCCTCGAGCCCGCGTTGCGGCGGCAGGTCGCCGCCGAACTGGTGCGCGTCCTCAAGCCGACGGGCTTGATCCTCTGGTCCGACTTCTTCCTCAACAACCCGCGGAATCGTGACGTCCGCGGGGTTTCCAAGCGTGAGATCAGGACCTTGTTCTCCGGCTGCCGCGTGGAGCTGCGCCGCAGCGGCCTGGCTCCGCCACTCGCGAGACGGCTTGCCGAGCATTCCTGGCTGGCGACATACCTGCTCGGGCACGTGCCGTGGCTGTGCACGCACTATCTGGGCGTCATTCGGCCGCCTGGCGACCGCCCCGGTCACGAGGCCCCTCACTGAGATCCATAGCTGCCCTGACGGCGGCCATCGCGCTGGCGTCGGGTCCATGGGTGGTCGCGCCAGCGGCACCGGCGTCCCCGTGCGCGACCACCGGCGATCCCGCGTGCTTCTACGTCGACGCTCGACTGGGCGACGATGCGAACGCGGGCACCCGCGTCGCGCCCTGGCGCACCATTCAGCACGCCGCCGACGTCGTGCGACCCGGCGATACCGTCATCGTCAATGACGGCGTCTATACCGGCGGGACGGAGGTGGTGTCGATCAGGCGGAGTGGAACGCCCGCTCGCTGGCTGGTATTCCGGGCAGCACATCGCTGGGGCGTCGTGATCGATGGGCGCGACCACACATCCACCACCGCCATCGAAATCACCGGTAGCTACGTCTGGGTGGAAGGGTTCGAGATCCGCAACACGAGTCGTTATGGAATCGATCCCGAGGAAGGGCACGACGTCATGATCACACAGAATCACGTGCACCACATCGGGCACGTGTGCACCGGCTCGAAGGGAGGCATCGTTGGCATCGACGCCTACTCGAGCAACCTCACGATCGAGCGCAACCTCGTCCACGACATCGGACGGCTCGCCCCGGGTGAGGAAGGCTGCTCCCCCCCGAACGCCTACTGGCAGAATCACGATCATGGCATCTATCACGGCGTGGGCGACCACGTCGTCATCCGCAACAATGTGTTCTACAACCTCACGCACGGCTGGGCGATCCAGCGCTACGATGGCCACGGCACTGTCGTGACGGGGCTGACCATCGCGAACAACACATTCGTCGGCGCCAATCCCCGGCGCCCGGGCCAGATCATCATCGCGACACCTACCACCGACCTCTTGATCGTGAATAACATCTTCTACGGCCCCCGCGAGGCGGCAGTCTGGTTCGACACGCCCGGCCTCCACGACGTCACGGTGACCCACAACCTCACCTACGCGGGCCCGGTCAGTACGGGACTCACGGCCAGCGTCGCGTTTTCCGAGAACCTGGACGACGTCGATCCCCGCTTCGTGAGCGCTGACCGCTTCGACTTCCACCTCCAGGCAACGAGTCCAGCGATCGGCGCCGGCTCGCCGCTGAGCGTAGTGCCCAACGATTTCGAGGGTTCGCCTCGACCGGCGGCAGGTGGCTATACGATCGGCGCCTACGAACACCGCTGACCCCAAAACTCGCCGCTAGCGCTCAACACGCTCGTCCACAATTCAACACACGAGTCCTGCACAGCATCCACACCTTATCGTCATGATGTTGCGTCTATGCCACACTACGCGGGGGATACTCACTGTGCGTTTGCGCGAAATGGGGCTCGCCCGAGCGCGATCGCCGGCTCACGAGAACAGGCAAATCGAGTGCCGGTTCCGAAGCGCGAGAATCATGGCCAACTCGTGTGCGAGCTTGAGCGTCCGCTGTGGCCTGCCGGCGACAACGCAGCCCGCCGGCGGCGCGTCCTGCCCGGCGCCGCATCCCGTAATGTTTGGCGGCGCAACGGATTAGTACTCCGCTGCGGGCAGCGCGCGCCCTCGCAGCGGGGGCTGCACGATAGCTGCAGATAAACCACCGACCGTTACGCCACCGTTACAGGGCGGATCGCAAACGCATCGTTATGGAGACCCCGCGTTGTCACGACTGAGCGGCCCTCAGCCATCGCTCAAGGAGCAGCAGGTGCGGGAAATCCGCCGCCCCCCCCCCCAGCCCAGCACGGTCGGCGGCCACACGCACACGCAACGACTGGTCCCGGATCGCGTCCTGGTCTTGGACGGCTATTCGAATGCCGCCCTCGCGTGCGTCCGCTCCCTCGGGCAGGCCGGCTACACCGTTTTCGTCGGGAGTCACCGCCGCTTGCCGTTGGCCGCGTGGTCGCGCTACTGCGCGGGGACCTGCTGGCACGCCACCGAGACGCTCGAGGGCTTCGCCACGGCCCGCGCCTGGGCGCACGCGCACCGCGTGGGTATCGTCCTGCCGCTCACCGAGCTGGCCTGCCAGCTCTGCAACGCCGAGCGAGCTCAATGGGAAGCGCTCGGCATCGTCGTCGGGTGTGCGTCCGAGCCCCTCGCGCTACGCGCATTCGACAAGGCGCAGACGCTGCGGCTGGCCGAGGCGTGCGGTGTGGAGATTCCGCTCACACGCTATCCGGCCTCGCTCGAGCAGTGCCGCGCGGCGGCGCGTGCCATCGGATATCCCTGCATCGTGAAACCCCGGTTCACCGCCGCGTGGAATGGCCTGGGGCTCGTGCCCGATCCCGGCCTCTGCTATGTCGCCGACGAGGCCGAGCTCGACCAGGCGGTGCTGACGCGCCGTCAGGGCCGGCACTGGCCCGTGATCCAGCGCTTCGTTCCCGGACAGGGCAAGGGCGTATTCACGGTGTGCGACCACGGCCGGCCCGTGGCCTGGTTCGCCCACGAGCGCTTGCGGGACATTCGACCGTCGGGCTCCGGCTCGAGCCTGCGGCGCTCCGTGGCCGTCGACCCGCGACTGCGCTCGCGCGCCGAGCGGCTGCTCGAGGCCATGCAATGGCACGGGCCGGCGATGGTCGAGTTTCGCGACGATGGCGTAGACGCGCCGTGGCTGATGGAGGTGAACGGGCGGTTTTGGGGGTCGCTGCAACTCTCGATCGCCGCGGGGTGCGACTTCCCCCGCCTGTGGGTCGACCTGCTCGCGGGCAAGCCGGTCGTGCCGCCCGGTGAGTATCGCGCCGGCGTCACCGTGCGATGGCTCTGGGGAGACGTGAAGCGCTTCCTCTACATTTTGGCCGGGCCGCCCCGCGGCTACCCCGGAGCGTACCCCTCGGTGGCCCGTGGTCTGCAGGAGCTGTTCGGCCGACAGCCGGTCGGCACGCGCCTGGAAGTGTGGGACCGACGCGACAAGTGGCCGGCCGTGGCCGAATGGGTCGAGGGAGTGCGAGACGTGCTCATCCAAGCGTTCAAGCGGCGATGACGAGTGCCGCGCGCCCGATCCGGGTGCTGATGCTCACGTGCGCGTGGCCGCCACCGGACCGCCCGGGATACACGACCACCTTCATCACACGTCAGGTCGAGTTTCTCCGGGCGGCGGGGGTCGATGTGGACGTGTTTCACTTCATTTCCGCCATGCGGCCCACGAACTACCTCCGCGCCTGGCTCGGCGCGCGACGCCGCACGGCCCGCGACCGCTACGACCTCGTGCACGCCCAATTCGGGCAGAGCGGCCTCGTGGCGCTTCCCAAGCGGCTGCCCCTCGTCGTGACGTTCCGTGGCGACGATCTGCAGGGCATCGTGGGGCGGAACCTGCGGATCACGCCGGCCGGCAAGGTTCTGCAAACGCTGTCTCGAATCGTGGCGCGCGCGGCCGACGCCTGCATCGTCGTGTCGGAGCACATGAAGGCATTCCTCCCGTCCGCGGTTTCGGCCCATGTGATCCCGTCCGGGCTCGATCTCGATCAGTTCCGTCCCATCCCGCGGGAGCAGGCCCGGGCTCAGCTCGGCCTCCCGCTCGACACGCGCCTCGTGCTGTTCGTCGGCAATCCCGCGGTCGAGCGCAAGCGCTACTCCCTGGCGCGTCAGGCGGTGGACATTCTCGCGCGCTCCCTCCCGGCCGAGCTCGTCGTCGCCTGGAAGGTGCGACACCGGGACGTGCCGCTCTGGATGAGCGCGTGCGACGCCCTCGTGTTCACGTCGATGCAGGAAGGCTCACCCAATGCCGTCAAGGAAGCGCTGGCGTGCGATCTGCCGGTGGTATCGGTGCCGGTCGGCGATGTCGCACAGCGGATCAGGGGCGTCGCGGGGTGCGAGCTGTGCCCCGATGAAGAGCCCGAGTCCATTGCGGCCGCGCTGGAGCGTGTGTTGCGACGCGGTGCGCGCGCGGCCGGGCGCGCCGCTGTGCAAGACCTGGACGAGCGCCGTCTCGTGCAGCAGGTGATCGACGTCTATCGCTCCGTTTTGGAAGGACGCAACGGCGAGCGCGCCGTGGCGGAGGAGCGTGGCGGGCCGCGCGTCGCCGCCGCGCCAGGCAGGCCATGACCGCCCGGCTCGAGATCGCGAGTCTTGGCTTTCACGACGTCACGGACGATCCGTTCGTCTCGGGCTTTCAGCGCTCCGGCGCGATGCCCTTCAAGCACACCGTGGCGGGATTCGCCCGCGATCTCGACGCGATCGGGGCGGCCCCGGTCGCTCCGCAACTTGTCACCGACATCGATCTCTCCGCGCCCCGCCGCCACTTGCTGCTCACGTTCGACGACGGCGGCAGGAGCGCGCTGCGCATCGGCGACACGCTGTGCGCGCGCGGCTGGCGCGGCCACTTCTTCATCGTGACCAACCTGCTCGGGGCCCGCACCTTCCTCGCGCCCGCCGACGTCCGGCAGCTGCGCAGCTGCGGTCATCTGATCGGCAGCCATTCGCACACCCACCCCGATATCTTCAACGCCCTGTCGCCGCGTCGCATGCTCGAGGAATGGCACGCCAGCACGGACGCGTTGTCTCAGGTGCTCGGCGAGCGCTGCGCCACCGCCGCCGTCCCGGGAGGCGATATCTCACCGCAGGTCCTCGAGTCCGGCGCCGCCGCCGGCTTGCGCGCGCTGTTCACCTCCGAGCCCTGGCTCGTGCCGCGCCGGGTCCACGGGTGCTGGATCCTCGGCCGCTACATCGTCAAGGCGGCGACCCCCGCCGCCCGCATCGCGGCGCTGGCGGCATTTCGTGGCTGGCGCGGCGCCTGGCTCGTGCGCCGCGTCAAGGTCGCGGCGCGGGCGGCCCTGCCGTCGCTCTACCGGGCCTACGTCGCCCGCACCACGCGCGAATGGAACGCGGTGGCGGAGCGCCCCTGACCACGAGTCCCGTGCACGCGGGTCGCCGCCGCGCGGTGCGGTTCGCCCCGGAGCACGCGCCCGCGGTGCGTGCCTTCAATCAGCGCCTGGCGCGTGCCGGCGCCCCCTGGCGGTTTCCCGAGACCTCGGTTCCCGACTGGCTGCCCCGCGCCGACGGCGTACCAGTGTGGCAGGAATACTTCCTGCTGCTCGAGGACGGCGCGGTCCGCGGCGCCTATGTGCTGAAGCGGCAGGACGCCGCCGTGGGACGCGGATCGCGGCGGGTCGGCAGCTTTTACTGGCCGCTCTCGGAAGGCGCGATCGACCCCGCCTACGCGCTGGTGGCCCCCCGACTGCTGCAGGCCGCGCTCGAGGAGGAGCCGCTGCTCTTCCTGGTCGGCATGGTCGGCCGCGACCGCCCCATCGCCCGGCTGGTCCACGCGCTGGGCTGGCGCCTCACGTCGGTGCCCTTCTACTTCAAGCCGCTCCGGCCCGCCCGTTTCCTGCGCGAGCTGCGCTACGTGCGGCGACACACCGGCCCCCGACTCGTCCTCGATCTCGCAACCATGACGGGCGTGGGGTGGCTGGGCCTGACACTCGCCGGCCTCGCGTTGCGGGCTCGCGCTCGCCCGCCCGCGCCGGCGCGGGTCGACCGGGTGGAGCGTTTCGGCGATTGGGCGAACGCGATCTGGACGACGAACGCGCCGCGCTACTCGTTCGTCGGCGGTCGGGACGCGGCCGCGCTGAACGCCACCTATCCACCCGAGAGCGACGGCTTCATCCGGCTGCGCGTCTCGCGCGGCGATCGCGTCATCGGCTGGACGGTGGTGCAGGACTCGCCGGCCGGGTCGAGCGAGCACTTCGGCGGGATGCGCGTCGGGACCATCGTGGATGGCTTTGCCGCCCCGGAAGACGCCCCGGCCGTGGTGCGGGCCAGCACCGACGCGCTGAGGGAGCGTCAGGTGGACCTGATCATCTCGAACCAGAGCCACCGCGCCTGGCGCCGGGCTCTCTCGGAGGCGGGGTTCCTGCGGGGGCCTTCGTCGTGGCTGTTCGCCCCGTCCCCGGCCCTCGCGGCGTTGGTCGTCGCCGTGGATCCCCGCGGCGATGCCGTCCACTTGAACCGCGGCGACGGAGACTGGCCCTGGGGCACCGGACTGGAACGGCGCTAGCTGAGGCTGAAGGCCCGCATCCACATCTCCAGCGACAACAGGCGGAACAGGCCGAGATAGGCTTCCGCGCTCCGGGCGGTCGCCCCGTCGGGCGACGCCCGGTACCAGCGCCGAACCACGTCCGGATCGACGTACTTCGCGGACCTGAGCGAGTCCTCGATCAGGGCGCTGACCTGGGGCCGCAGCTCTCGCGTCAGCCACTGCCGACCCGGAACCGCGAATCCCAGCTTCGTCTTGCGCTGCCGTACGACGTCCGGAATGATCCCCTGCACCGCTTCGCGCATGGCGAACTTGCTCCAGCCGTTCCGGATCTTGAGCCGGTCGGGGAGCGAGACGCCGTACTCCACCACATGATGATCGAGCAGCGGCACGCGCGCCTCGAGCGAGAACGCCATGGACGAGCGATCTTCCATCCGCAAGAGCATCGGCAGCGTGTCGACCATGATGTCATCCACCTGCATCCGCTGCATCACTGTGGCGGACGAAGCGCCGTCCCCGTTGCCCGACGCGTAGCGCCACCAGCGGGTCGCCGGCGTGCTCTCGCCCATCACCGCGCGGTCCCAGTCGCCGCGCAACGCCTGCCGCAGCAGCGAGTCCACCCCCAACATGCGGCGCAGCCGTCGCGGCAGGTAGCGATACCCGTTCCGGATGTTCAGCACGTAGCGGTCGCCCTGCAGCACGGTCGCCCCGAACTCCTTCGCCAGCCCGACCCACCGGCCCGACCGGAGCAGCGAGGCGAGATAGGCGTAACGGAACTTCGCGTAGCCGCCGAATACCTCGTCGCCCCCCTGGCCGTCCAGCAGCACCTTGACGCCCGCGTCCCGTGCGGCGCGCATGACGCGCCACTGCGCGTAGTAGGTCATCTCCCCGAACGGCATGTCCTGATGCCACGCCATGCGCTCGAAGGTCTCGAGAAAGTCGTCGGGCGCGGGGAACACGAGGTGCGGGTTCGCACCCACCGAATGCGCCACTGCCAGGGCGTACTCCCGCTCGTCGACTTCCCGCTGCTCGTAGCACGCCGTGAACGTGTTGAAGCAGTCCCCCAACGCCTGGGCCGCGTCGGGCTGCTCGCGCCGGATCTTCCCGATCAAGGAGACGACCGTCGAAGAATCGAGCCCGCCCGACAGGCAGCTGCCGACCGTTACGTCGCTGATCAGGTGGCGCCGCGTCGTCGCCAGCAGCAGGTCGCGCAAGCCGTCGATCCGGGTCACGTCCCGTGTCCCGTTCTGGACGGCCGGCTCGAGCCGCCAGTAGGCGCGGGGCGCGAACCGCCCGGTCGCGGCGTCCAGCGTCAACGTGTGGGCCGGCGCCAGCGCCTTCACCGCGCTGAGCAGCGTGCGCTCTCCGTAGTCGCAATTGGCATGGACCAGGAAGCCCACGACGGCCTCGTCGTCGGGCGTCGCCGCGAGGCCCGGGTAGGCCAGCAGGGCCTTGATCTCGGACGCAAACAGGAACGCCCCCGGGGGCGTCGCGTAGTAGAACGGCTTGATCCCGAGTCGATCGCGGGCGCAGAACAGCCGGCGGCGCGGGCCGTCCCACACCGCGAACGCGAACATGCCGTCGAGCCGGGCGAGACAGTCCTCGCCCCACCGCCGGTAGGCTTGCAGCAGCACTTCCGTGTCGGTGCGCGTGGTGAAGCAGTAGCCCAGCGTCTCGAGCTCGGCGCGCAGCTCCTGATGATTGTAAATCTCGCCGTTGAACACGATCCAGACGTCGGAGTCGCCCACCGTCATAGGCTGCAGGCCCCGATCGGAGAGGTCGAGGATCGCCAGCCGGCGGTGCCCCAGCGCTACCGTGACCGGGACGGAGCCGTCCCACCGGTTGGTGTGCGGCAGGAAGGCGTGCCGCAGCCGTCCGCCCCCCCCGCCCCCCCCACCCCCCCCATCACCGCGCGGCCAAGCGAGCAGGAACCCCTCGCCATCGGGCCCCCGGTGCTGCTGCCGATCGTTCATCCGCTGCAGCGCGGCCGTGTCGACTGGGCGGCCGAGACTGACGACTCCTACGATCCCGCACATCGCGCCGCCGCCCCCGCGGGGAGCCCGCGGTCGAGAGTCTTCCAGCGTCCGAGCCCGTGCACCGTCATCGGGCGAGGGGGGGTCAAGAACTATGCCGACCGCCGTGGCCACAGCACTGCGGCGGACCTGTGGCGCGCCCTCCACACCGGAGACACCGAGCCCAGGAGAAGCTCGCATGTGCGAGCTCCCCCCGGGCTGGGCGGTGCGACAGGGGCGCCGGAACCGGTATTAGCTCAGTGGAACTGGTAGGCTCCGATCGTATAGGCGGTGCCCGAGCGCAGATAGCCGTCGAGGTCGTTCGGCACGCTCGACAGCGTCATCCCGGCGCCGACCGCCGGACTGCCCGCTTGCACGTGGAAATCGAGCCCGGACACGCTCACGAAGCCGGGGTCGACGTTGACGAGATTGCCCGCGGACGTCATACCCGACAAGCCCTCGCTCAGGGCAGCACCGAACGACAGGTTATTGGACAGCGTCACATTGGTCAAGCCGCCCGTGTCGAACCACACCGCGGCCGTGGTGGGCTGGTAGAAGATGTTGTTCGCGATCAGCAGGTTGTTCACGCCCGTCGCGATGATGATGTGACTGTCTCGCCACGGGTTCGGGAAGGCGAACGTGTTGTTCACGATGGTGAGCCCGTTCGTGACCGCGCCGTTCCCATTGTAGCGTTGGATCGCGAAGCCGTGGGTGAAGTTGTAGAACAGGTTGTTGCGGATCACGACGTTGTCGCCGATGCCGTTGTAGACCCCGTGATCGTGGTTCTGCCAGTTGCCGTTCGGCTCGACGCACCCCTGCTCGCCCGGCCCCAGGCGGCCGATGTCGTGGATGACGTTGCGCTCGATCGTGAGATTATCCGAATAGGCGTCCACGCCCACGATCCCACCCACGCTGCCCGTGCAGATGTGGCCGATGTCGTGGATGTGGTTCTGCACCACGTCGATATCGTGGTTGCCGGCGGCACTCTCGGACCCACCGTAGGCATCGACCCCGTACCGGTTAGTGTTGCGCACTTCGAAGCCCTCGATACGGATGTAACTGCCGTTGACCTCGAAGCCGGTCGTGGAGGTGTTGTTTTGGCCGTCGATCACGGCACCCCACAGGTGCGCCGCGCGGAACACGAGCCAGGCCGTGGCGGTGCCGCTGCGGCCGATCGTCACGACGTTGGCACCCCCGGTGTACACCCCATCATTGACGATCACGGTGTCTCCGGGGTTCGTCACGTCCGCCGCGTGCTGCAACGTGCGCCAGGGAGCCGCGCTGGTTCCCGCATTGGCGTCGTTGCCGGCCGCCGCATCGACGTAGTGGCACACATTGGCGCAGCTCCCGGGCGGTGGGGCGGCCGTGACCGTGATGGCCGCCGTGCCGCTCTTGCCTTCGCTGGTCGCGGTGATCGTCGCCGCACCCGCGGCAACGCCCGTCACCACGCCACTCGAGCTCACCGTGGCCACGGCGACGTCACTCGTCGCCCAGCTCACGACCCGCCCATTGAGCGCCTTCCCCGCCGAATCCCTGGGCGTCGCGCTCAGCGGCACGGAGCTCCCCACGGCCACACTCGCCGTCGCCGGGCTCACGCTCACCGTCGCCACGGGCACGACCACGACCGTCACGGCCGCGCTCCCGCTCTTCCCGCCGCTCGTCGCGGTGATCGTCGCCGTCCCGGCGGAAACGCCGGTGACGAGGCCGCTGCCGTTCACACTCGCCGCACCGCCGTTGCTGCTCGTCCAGGTGATCGTCCGCCCGCTGAGCGGATTACCGGCCGAATCCTCGGCGGTCGCGCTCAGCTGCAGCGTGCTCCCCACCGCCACACGCCCCGTCGCCGGGCTCACCCTCACCGTCGCTACGGGCACGACCACGACCGTCACCGCGGCGCTCCCGCTCTTGCCACCGCTCGTCGCCGTGATCGTCGCCGTCCCGGCGGAAATGCCGGTGACGAGGCCGCTGCCGTTCACACTCGCCGCACCGCCGTTGCTGCTCGTCCACGTGATGGTTCGGCCGCTGAGCGGATTGCCCGTCGAATCCTGGGCCGTCGCGCCGAGCTGCGCCGTTCCTCCCACGAACACGCGAGCCGTCGCAGGGCTCACGACGACCGTGTCGACCGGGACCGCGCCCGGGCACACTACGCTGACGCTCGCTGCCGCCTGCATCGCTCCGGGGATGCTCGTCGCGGTCACCGTGTAGTCGCCGCAGCTCGTCGCCCGGTAGTGGCCGTAATGCTTCCTGCCGTTACTGCTCGTGTCGATGGCACCGCCGCTCACACTCCACGAGACGGCGATCAGCGCCGTATCGCCCGTGGCCGTGAGGCCGACGGTCGTGAAGTCCTGCGTCTGGTTTTGCTGCAGCGTGACGACTTGAGGGGCGATGAGCAACTGGGCGAGTTGCGAGCCCGTGTCCGTGATCGCGACGGGGCGCTCGCAGCCGAACACCGCCGCCGCGGCGAGCGCCGCGGCGGGAGCGAAGGCCACGCGATCTTTGAGGCGTGCCAGCCGGCACGACAGCTTGTGCATGAAGGTCATGGGTTCTGCTCCGCGGAGGCGGATGAAGCGGGGGAAGGAACGACGCGGCGGGGCCCGGCGAACGTACCGGCGCCCGCTTTGGTCAACGAAAGACGATGCGACAGCTTGAACCCGAACGGCATGAGCCTGTCGTTCCTTTCACGTCACGTCGCGGTCTCGGGAGGGCAAAAAAAAGCAGCCGCCCGCGGGGACCCTAGGGTCATTTCGCTGGCGGCCCGGCGGACCTAGCGACGTCGCGTCGCCGTAGTCCCGTGACTCTGCGTCACCGTCTTTCGACGGGTTTGCTCTGATCAGCGATGGTGAACTGCGCTGGTGCGTGGCGGGCTGTTCGTGTCATCGTGACACGGGTTCGTTGCGTCCCCGCCCCGTCAGCACCGCTGCGATAGTAAATCACCGGCGCGGTCGACGCAAGTCGTTTTGGGGTTTTTTCGGCTTCTGGGGGTTTCAGAACGGACCGTACTAAGCGCGACAGATCTCGTCTAACTCGTCCAGCCCGACCAGCACATCGCGCGGTTTGGACCCGTTGGCGGGGCCGAGAATGCCGGCCAGCTCGAGCTGATCGATGATGCGGGCGGCGCGCCCATAGCCGATGCTCATACGCCGCTGCAGCAGCGACGTCGAGCCGAGCTGATTCTGGATGCACACCTCGGCCGCCTGGCGGAACAGGGAGTCCCGCTCGCCCGGCGTGCCCTCTTCCCCCGTCCCTCGACCGTCTTCTCCCGCTTTTTCCGCCTCCTCGAGCGCCGCCACCTGCTCGTCGATGCTCGCGCCCGCGGCGGTCACGGCACTGCGGGCGTGGGCTTTGTACCAGTCCATCAGGCGCTCGGTCTCCTCCGTGGAGATGAACGCGCCCTGCACGCGCAGCGGCTCGCTCTTACCGGGCGGCAGGAACAGCATGTCGCCGTTGCCGAGCAGCGTTTCCGCCCCGTTCTGGTCGAGGATCGTGCGGCTGTCCACTTTGGCCGACACGCGGAACGCGACCCGGCAGGGGAAGTTCGCCTTGATGAGGCCGGTGATCACGTTGACGGAGGGGCGCTGCGTCGCCAGTACCAGGTGGATGCCGATCGCGCGGGCCTTTTGCGCCAGCGTGGCGAGGGGCGTTTCGATTTCGCCCTGCACCGTCAGCATCAAGTCCGCGAGCTCGTCCACGATCAGCACGATGTACGGCACGACCCCGCCCGTGTACTCGCCGTCCAGCGGCAGCTCTTTCTGGATTCCGGCCTGCGTAGCCAGGGTCTCGCGCGGCCCCTTGAGCGGCTTTTTGTCATCGACCTTCTTGTTGAAGTCGACGATGTTGCGCGCGTGGTTCGCGTGCAGCAGCCGGTAGCGCCGCTCCATCTCCCACACCGCCCATTTGAGCACGCTCGCGGCCTTGTGGTGATTGGTCACGACCGCCAGACCCAGATGCGGCAGCTTCTCGTACATCGAGAGCTCGACCATCTTCGGGTCGATCATGAGCAGCTTCAGCCGCTCCGGTGGGTGCGTGTAGATCAGGCTCGTAATGATCGTGTTGATGCAAACCGACTTCCCGGAGCCCGTCACGCCGGCGATCAGGAGGTGCGGCATCTTGGCGAGGTCCGCGATCACCGGCTCGCCCTCGAGATTCTTCCCCAAACCCAACGGCAGGGCGCGGCTCGCCCGCTGGTAGTCGACGCCCTCGATCAGCTCGCGCACGTGCACCATGCGGGGGATCGGATTGGGCACTTCGATCCCGACCGCGGCCTTGCCCGGGATGGGCGCCACGATCCGCAGCGACGGCGCCCGCATCGCGAGGGCCAGATCGTCGGCCAGGGCCGCGATCCGCCCCACCTTCACACCCGGGCCGGGCGCCACCTCGTACTGCGTCACCACCGGCCCGACCGTGCGGCCGGCGATCGAGCCTTCCACGCGAAACGTCTGCAGCGTCTCGATCAGCTTCTGGCCCATCTGCTCGATCTGTACGAGCCCGGCCTCACCGTCCTCCGGAGGGGCGGGGTTCAACAAGTCGATTGGCGGGATGAGAACCCCTGCAGGAACGAGATGCGGGATGCGGGAGGCAGGAGGCGTGGGCTTGGACTTCGCCGGGATGCGGGATGGGGGATGCGGGATGCGTGGCTCGCTCTCGGGCAGCGACGCCTTCTGCTTGGCCTTTCCCACATCCCGCATCCCGCTTCCCGCATCCCGCTTTCGGACTTCCGTTTCCCGGGTTCGCAACGCGACGAGCGGATGCCAGCCGACGGTGAGGATCCCGAGCGCCGACAGCGCGAACAGGCCGACCAGGGCCCCGCCCGCCGTCCCGACCGCCTGATGGATGCCGTGCGCCACCAGCGCCGGCGCCACGCCCACGAGCCGCTGGGTAGGGCTCCACAGGGCATAGTCCAACGGAAAGCGGGCGCCCGTGACGGTCCCGATGCCGTAGGGCAGCAGCAGGACGAGTCCCACGCCGAGCGCGGCCGTCCGTCCCGACGAGAGACTGCCCAGTCGCTGGAACGCGGCGAGCGCCCATCCGATGCCGAGCAACGGCAGCACCGCCGAGCCGGCGCCGAGCGTCCGCCACAGGAGCGAGCCGATGTGGTCGCCCCAGCTCCCCGTGACGGGGAGGCGCAGCAGCGTGAGTCCGAGGAACAGCCCGACGACGAGGGCGCCGATACCGATCAGCTCCTGGCGCGCCTTCGCGTTCATGTGATGCGGCGGTCCGCGTAGGTCGGGACGACGCCGAACCGGTCGGGCCGGGCGGCAAAGTCGACGTCGCCGTCCAGGTCCACGTCGCTCAGCTGGTGCGCCGCTTCGGAACCCTCCAGCGCCTCCGCCCAGCCGGCGAGCTCGTCCGTGAGGGCGAGGGCGGCGCGGGCGGCGTCGTTCAGGGCCACCTTGCGGAGACCCTTCTTGGCGGCCTTGATCACGCGCCCCGCCGTGTACGCGTCTTCGATGGCGAACTGTTTCTCGCGGCCGGCGCAGATGATCACCAGATCGCGCGGCTCGAGCAGCAGCGCGCGGACGCGCTCGACCAGGGCCTTGAAGTTGACGGGCGCGCCCACGAGCACCGGCTCACCGCCCTGCGCCGCCACCAGGGCGGGCGTGCCGTTCGTGGTGGCGAGCACGATGGTTTTCCCCGCCACGGCGGCGGGCACCATCTCGCGCGGCGAGTTCCCCAGCGCGAACCCTTCGATCTTCACGCTGCGGCGCTCGCCCGCGAGGAGCACGCCGTCCTTCTCGAGGTTCGAGGCGAGGCGGACCGCTTCCTCGGACGTGGCGGCGGGGATGACCGCCTTGGCGCCGTTCGCCAGGGCCGTGATGATCGTGGTGGTGGCGCGCAGGACGTCGATGACGACGACGCCCCGGCCGGCGAGATCTGCCGCGCCGAGGCCGAGTGGCGTGAAATGGACGTCGATCTTCATGCGGGCGGCTGCAGCAGCTGGGGCTCGCGCTCGAGGAACTTCGTGTCCACGCGTCCCGCGACGAAGTCGGGATGACGCATGACCCGACTGAGAAAGGGAATGGTCGTGGTCACGCCTTCAATGATAAACGAGTCGAGCGCCTGGCGCATGCGCGCCAGCGCCTCCGCCCGGCTGTTGCCGTGGACGATGACCTTCGCGAGCAACGAGTCGTAGAACGGTGGCACCGTGTATCCCGCATAGATGTGGGTGTCGACCCGCACGCCCGGTCCGCCGGGCGGGTGATACGCCGTGATCGTCCCGGGACTGGGCTGAAAATTGCGCGCCGGATCTTCCGCATTCACGCGGCACTCGATGGCGTGCCCCCGCAGCCGGTTGCCGTTCATCACGAACGACAACGGCTCGCCCGCGGCGACCCGGATCTGCTCCTTCACGAGATCGAAGTTGGTGCACATTTCGGTGACGGGGTGCTCCACCTGGATGCGCGTATTCATCTCCATGAAGTAGAACGAGCCGTCCTCGTCGAGCAGGAACTCGATCGTCCCCGCCCCCACGTAGCCGATCGCTTCGGCGAGCCGCACCGCCGAGTCGCCGATGTCCTGGCGCAGCGTCGCGTCCACCACCGGGCTCGGCGCTTCCTCGATCAGCTTCTGGTGGCGCCGTTGCACCGAGCAGTCCCGCTCGCACAGATGCATGATCCGGCCGTGCGTGTCGCCCATGATCTGGATCTCGATGTGCCGCGGGCGAGCGAGGTACTTCTCGAGGTACACCTCGTCGGAGCCGAACGCCGCCAGCGCCTCCTGCTTGGCCAGCGAGAACGCCTGCGGGAATTGCTCCCCGTCCTGCGCCACCCGCATCCCCTTCCCGCCCCCGCCCGCGGCCGCCTTGATGATTACCGGGAAGCCGAGCTTCTCGGCGAGCTTGAGACCGGCGTCCGCGTCCTCCAGCGGCCCGGGCGACCCGGGCACGGTGGGTACCTTGAGCCGCTGGGCGAGCTTGCGCGCCGCCGCCTTGTCGCCCATCTGGCGGATCTGCTCCCCCGTCGGGCCGACGAAGGTGATGTTCGACGTGCGGACGATGTCGGCGAACTCCGCGTTCTCGGCGAGAAAACCGTAGCCGGGATGCAAGGCGTCCGCTCCCGTGATCTCGGCCGCGGCGATGATGCGCGGAATGTTGAGATAGCTGTCGCGCGCCGGCGCCCGCCCGATGCACACGTCGTCGTCGGCGAAGCGCGTGTGGAGGCTGTCGCGATCCGCCTCGGAGTACACGGCCACCGTCTCGATGGCCAGCTCCTTGCACGCACGAATCACCCGCAGGGCGATCTCCCCGCGGTTGGCGATCAGCACCTTCTTGAACATCAGGGCGTGATGTCGCCGCGCATGCCCGCCGCGGTCGTGGTCCCGCCAAACGACTGGCTCTGCCCCGAGTCGACCCCAGATACCTTCAGCGCGAACTCGCTCGGGTTCGTGGCGTAGAAGATCGCGCTCTCGTAGCTCACCATGCCTTGCTGGTACCAGTGGAACAGCGATTGGTCGAAGCTCTGCATGCCGTACTGCACGGAGCCCTGCGCGATCAGGTCGGGAATGGAGAGCGACTTGGTCAGGTCGCGCATGTTCTCCTGCACCGCCGCCGTGTTGATCAGCACTTCCGACGCCGGCACGCGACCCTTGCCGTCCTTGCGGGGCACCAGCCGCAGCGACACGATCGCCTGCAGCGCCGTCGAGAGCAGGTGCCGCACCTCGTCGTGCTGGTGCGGCGGGAAGAACGAGATCACCCGGTTGATCGTCTGGGTCGCGTCCGTGGTGTGGAGCGTCGAGAATACCAGGTGCCCGGTGTCGGCCGCCTTGAGCGCCGTGTCGAGCGTCTCCATGTCGCGGATTTCGCCGATCAGGATCACGTCCGGCGCCTGGCGCAGCACATGGCGCAGCGCCGCGTTGAACGACAGCGTGTCGTTCCCCACCTCGCGCTGTGAGATGTTGGCGAGGTTGTCGCGATGCAGGAACTCGATCGGATCCTCGATCGTGATGATGTTCACGCGGCGGTTGGTGTTGATGTGGTTGATCATCGCCGCCAGCGCCGTCGACTTGCCCGACCCCGTCACCCCCGTCACCAGCACCAGGCCGCGCGGCCGCAGCCCGATCTCCTCCAGCACCGGGGGCAGGTTCAGATCGCGAATGGTCTTCACCTCGTAGGGAATCGCCCGGAACGCGAACGCCACCGTGCCGCGCTGCTGGTAGACGTTGGTCCGGAACCGCCCCACCCCCGGGACGCCGATCGCGAAGTCCGCCTCCTTGTGCTCGGCGAACTCCTTCACCTGACGCGGGGTCATGATCTGCTCGGCCAACGACTTCAGCTCCTCGGGCTTGAGCGGCGCACTCTCCAGCGACAACAGCTCGCCGTTCACCCGGATCGTCGCCGGTCGGCCCACTTTCAGCAGCAGGTCCGACGCGTTGCGCTGGACCATGAGCGTGATCGCCGCCTTGAAGTTGAAGGTCGGCTGGCCGCCTTGGGGTGCTTCAGGCATGGGGATCGACTCGGAAAAGGGCCTGTCCGAACTCGACGGGCTGGGAGCTCTCCACCAACACCTCCCGCACCACACCCGCGACCTCGGACTCGATTTCGTTCATGATTTTCATCGCTTCGATGATGCACACCACCTGCCGCGGCGCCACGCGACTGCCCGCCTTGACGTAGGGCGCGGCGCCCGGCTCCGGCGCGCTGTAAAACGTGCCCACCATGGGCGACTTGATCTCGAGCAGTTGCGACGGCGGAGCGGAGACGGCGCCCCCCGGAGCACCGGGCGCCCGCTGGGCTGCTGCGGAGGGGGGCGCCGTCTCCGCGACGGGCGGCTGCGCCACTACGACGTGCTGACCACCGGCATTCGTCTGGTGCCCCGCCCTGGTCAGCCGCACCGCCGACCATGACCCGAACAAACCCCGGCGGACCTCGATCGCTCCGACCTCCGGCGCATCCTTCAGGATCTGCACCAGCTGGGAGATGATGTCGAGGTTCATGGGCACCAAAGTTACACGACCTCTACCAGGTCCGTCAGCCCGTCGGACAGGAGCTCCGCCGCGCCGCCGTCCGGGGGCAGGTGCACATCGTCCTCGATCCGCACGCCGCCCTCTCCGGCCAGGTACACACCGGGCTCCACGGTGACCACGGCGCCGCCGGGCAACGGGTCGCCGTTGGTTTTCGAGAGGCGCGGGGCTTCGTGCACCTCGAGCCCCAGGCCGTGGCCGAGCGAATGCCCGAACGCCTCCCCCAGACCGCGGGCGGTGATCGGCTCCCGCGCCAGGGCGTCGGCGTCCCGCCCGCTCATCCCGGCGCGCACGCCGCCACGCGCCCGCCGCTGCGCCTCGTACACGACCCCGTACAGCGCGCGCTGGCGCTCGCTGGCCCGCGCTCCCACGACCACCGTGCGCGTGATATCCGCGCAGTAACCGTCCACCTGAGCCCCGAAGTCTAGCAGCAGCCACTCCCCCATCGCCACGACGCGCCCGCTCGAGCGCGCGTGCGGGAGCGCGCTGCGTGGCCCCGACGCCACGATGGTGGCAAAGGGGTGTCCCTCGCTCCCGAGCTGGCGCAGCGCCCCTTCGAGCAGGCCGGCGATCGCCAGCTCGGTCATGCCCGCATGCACCTGGGCGAGCGTGCCGCGCAGGGCCTCCCCGGCGAGCAGCGCAGCCGCGCGAATCGCCGCGACCTCGCCCACGTCCTTCGCCGCGCGCAGCCGCTCCACCAACTCGGTGACCGGTCGCCAGCGCCAGGGCTTCCCCCCCTCCGCGAACCGACGGGCGTCGTGCACCGTGAGCGCGTGGGCTTCGTAGCCGATCTCGCTGAGGGGCCCAAGGGTCGCGAGCTCGCGGAAGAAACGATCCCACACGCTCGTGCCTTCGACCTCGACGCGCGCCACCGCCCCCGCTTCGACCCGCGCCTGCTCGTCGTAGCGAAAATCCGTCACGAGCAGGACGTCGCCGCGCGTCACGGCCACCAGCGCGGCCGACCCGGAGAAGCCGGTGAGGTAGCGGATGTTGGCGCGCGACGTGACCAGTAGCCCGTCCAGGCCATCGGCGTCGAGCGCCCGCACGAGGGCCTCCTGCCGCCAGCGCCGCCGGTCAGGTGCCATGGCGGGCCTGGAGATAGCCGACCAGGCCCTCGAGTCCCAGCCGATAGCTCTCGGCCCCGAACCCCGTCACCATGCCCACCGCGGCATCGGCCAGCATCGAGCGCCGCCGCTCGGGCTCGCGGGCGAACAGGTTCGACAGGTGCACTTCGACGAACGGCACGCGCACCGCGAGCAGCGCATCGCGCACGGCAAGGCTCGTATGCGTGTACGCCGCGGCGTTGATGACGAGCCCGTCCGCCTTGCCCTTCAACCGCTGGATCGCGTCGACCAGCTCTCCCTCGTGATTCGTCTGGGTCCAGGAGACGTCGATGCCGAGCGCGCGCGCCCGCTCCCGCGTGCGCGCCTCGATCTCCGCCAGCGTCGTGCGTCCGTACAGCTCCGGCTCGCGCTCGCCCAGCAGATTCAGGTTCGGGCCGTTCAACACGGCGATGTGCACTAGGACTTGAGGCCCCGGAGCCAGGCCTGGAACTGATCGAGGTCGCCCTCGTCCTCCATGGGGGGCCGCATCTTCGAGCCCGAGCCGCGGACCGGACCTGACGGCGCCGCGTTCCCTTCCGCGGGCGGCGTGGCGCCGCCCGGCGGTGCGGATGGCGGGCTGAAGAACTGATCGAACGAAAACCCGCCAGGCGGGGGGGCAGTCGGGGGCGCGGGCGCCGGATCCGCGGGCGGCGCCGCCCTCGCGTCCGGCGCCGGAGCGCTGCGCGGGCTTTCCTCGCCGAACACCGCATCGAGCGTGATGCTGTCGTCCGCGGGCCGGCTGGCTTCGCCGGGCGCGAGGATCTCGGGCTCCGGCTCGTACTCGAGCGGCGCGATGGCGAACGCGCCCTCGAGCGGGGACCCCGGCGCCTCCGGCGCCGGCAAGGGCTCCGGATCGGGCGCGGCGTCCTGCCCGCGAGCGGGCGGGCGACCCGCCAGGATCCTCCGCAGAAAGGTCTGCACCGACTCGCCCGTGTCCCCGCCTCGCGCCCCGGGGTCGCCCGAGGACAGCCCGGCGACCCGCGCCCGCAACCGCCGGTCCCCCGGGCGCTTGGCAAGCAACGCCTCGTAAACGCGCAGCGCTTCGTCCGGGTGTCCCTGGCGCAGATACAGCTCCGCCATCGTCTCGGTGACGACCGGCTCGGCGCGCGACAGCGCCGCCGTGTCGGCCGCGCCGTCGTCGTCGGACAGCGTCACCGCGGCCGGCGTCGCGGGAACGGTGCCACCTCCAACGGGAGCAGCGGGCGCCCACTGGGCTGCCGGAGCGGGGCCCGCCGGCTCCGCGGCCACGTCGTCAGGCATGATCAACGGCAAGTCGATCGTCGGCAGCTCGGCTTCGGACTCGGACTCGGAGACCCCGGGCGGTTGTTCGAACGGGACGCTCTCGTACTGCGTGTGCGCCAGTCCCTCGACCACGAGGTCCTGCGGCTTGAGCTCGACCTCTTCCGCCACTTCGAGCCCGTCCGCTTTGGCCGCGTCGTGAGCCACCGAGTTGAAATCGAGCGTGCCATCGTAGGTCTCGATCTCGCCGGGTGGGGGAGCGGACTTGCGGGGGACGGCGTCCGCGACGCGGGTTTCCGACTCGTGCTCGACCACGAAGTCCCTACGCGGCGGAGCCGGCGCAGGAGGGGGGGGCGGGGGCGGGGGGGGCGGCGGATGCGGAACCGGCTTCACGGTGGACGAATGGGCGGGTTCCGGGTCCAGCACGAGCCGGACCACCGGCTCGGGCGCGCCAGCGCGGACCGGAGCCGCTGCCGGTGGGGAGCTCGGGCGCGCGGCGGCATGCGCCGCCCGGCCCCGGGCGCGCGTCAAGGCTTCCGCCGCGTCGCCGTTCATCGGGTCGGCGGAGAGTAGCCGGGTCAGCCAATCGACTGCTTCGTCGTAGCGATGGCCGCGGTCGGCGATCTCGGCCAGGATCTTGAGCGCCAGCACGTTTTCCGGGTCGAGCGCCAGCACCTTGCGGAACACCTCGGAGGCGCCCGGGTCGTTCTTCTGATCCATGAGGCAGCGCCCGAACACGATGTGGGCGCTGACATAGTCGGGGTGCAGCTCGAGACCGGCCTTGCAGAGGTCGAGTGCCCTATCTAGTTCTCCCGCCTTACGATAGGCGTCTGCCAAGGGGGCAAAGTTCCGCCCCTTCGGGTTCTCGAGCCACCGCTTTTCGAGTTTTTCGATCTCGCTGGTGTAGGCCACGGCCTAAGTGGTTGTGGGAATTGGACGAAGATAGTGTTTGCTCGGGCGGACTGTCAATCGGAAACAGCTCGAGTCGCTTGAGTTTTCACGTTGTCGTTTTTAGACTTAACCCCCTTCGCCGTGGTCTACCCGGAGTTTCAGTCCCTATGATGCGCTCGATGCGCGTGATCGTGAAGCCAGTGTTCTACGTCCTGGCCATATCTTTCGTGGCCTGGCTTGCCATCGGCCAGGTCACCGACATCCTGGGCGGCGGCAAGGACGTGGTGCTCAAAGTGAACGGCGAGGTGGTGCGCTCGCAGCCGTTCCAGCTGCAGTACCAGGCGGCCCTCGAGCAGTACCGGCGCCAGCAGGGAGGCGGGCGTTTGAGCCGCGAGGATGAGCAGCAGATCCAGAACCAGGTCGCCGATCAGTTCATTCACAACATCCTGCTCGAGCGCGCCTACCGACGTCTCGGCATCGCGGTCTCGGACGAGGAGATCATCCGGGCGGCGCGCAGTGGGCCGCCCCCCCAGATCCTGCAGCAGGTGCTGCAGGAGGCCACGTTTCAGACCAACGGTCAGTTCGACATCACCAAGTGGCAGCGCTACCTGTCGAGTGCCGGCCCCGAGTTCACCAGCCAGATCGAGCAGCTGTACCGCGACTACCTGCCGCAGCGCAAGCTGCAGGAGTACCTGACCGCGGACGTCTACGTCTCGGACGCCAAGCTGTGGCGCATCTGGCGCGATCAGCACGAATCGGTGACGGTCGCGGTGCTCGCGGTACGACCGGAGGACGTCCCCGATTCGCTCGCGCCGGTGTCGGAGGCCGAGCTGCAGCGCTACTACGACACGCACAAGAACGACTTCAAGCGGCCGGCCGCGGCGTGGCTCAGCTACGTGGCGCAGCCGCGCGTCCCCGACGCCCGCGACAGCGCGGCCGCGCTCGACCGGGCGCACGCCCTGCGGGCGGAGCTCGTGGGTGGAAAAGGGAAATTCGAGGACGTCGCGAAGAAAGAATCGGCGGACTCGGGGAGCGGGGCGCGGGGCGGCGACCTGGGCTGGATCAAGCGCAACCAGCCGGGCTTCGACGCCCGGTTCGTGGCCGGGGTGCGTTCGCTGCCGGTGGGCGTAGTGAGTCAGCCGATCTTGTCGAGCTTCGGGTATCACCTGATCCGCATCGATGCCGCCAAGGGCGACTCGGTGCACACGCGGCACATCCTGGTGGCGATCACGCTCCAGGGAAAGCATCTCGACGCGGTCGATACGCGCACCGACTCACTCGACCGGTTGGCGGCGGATCAGACCGACGGGCACAGGCTCGACAGCGCCGCGCACGTGCTCGCGCTGCCGCTCGCGCGGGCGCCCAAGCTGGTGCAGGGTGAGCGGCTGGTGCTCCCCGAGGGGCCCGTGCCCGATGTGAGCGTTTGGGCGTTCGACGCCCGCACCGGGGAAACCAGTCCGGTGATCGATGGGCCGCGGGCCAGCTACGTGTTCCGCCTGGACTCCCTCGACCCGGCCGGCGTACCGCCTCTGGCGCAGCTGCGCGCCCGGGTGCTCGACGCGGCGCGCCACGAGAAGAAGAAGGCATTGGCCCGGGAGCATGCCGAACCGGTGGCGCGCGAGCTGCACGACGCCACCGATCTGGTCGCGACCGCCCGAGCGCGCGGCCTGCGGGTGCAGAAGGAGGGACCGTTCACGCGGGTGACCGCGGGACCGGAGTTCACGCGCAACCCCGTGGTGCTGGGCGCGGCGTTCGCGCTGCGCCCGGGGGAGCGCAGTCCGCTCATTGCCGGCGAGACGGGGTTCTTCCTGTTACAGGGGATCGCGCGGACGACCGTCGATTCGGCCGCGTGGCGCAAGCAACGCGATCAGCAGCGGGAGACGCTGACCCGACCGATCGAGCAGGCGCGCGTCCAGCAGTTCCTGGCCGCCCTGCGCGCGAAGGCGACGATCGTGGATCGCCGCAACGAGATCTTCCGTCCCGCGGCGGCGAGCGAGAGCTAGTCGCTCAGGCGCTTCGGATCGCCACTGGAGGGAACGGAGCCCGACGCGGCGGGCGGCTGCACGCTGCGCGGCGGCGACAACGGCTGGTCGTCACCGGTGGCCTCCTTCAGGCTCCGCTTGAACTCCTTGATTCCCTGCCCCAGCGAGGATCCGATCTCCGGAATCCGCTTCGCGCCGAACACCAGCACGAGCACGAGCAGTAGAATCAAAATGTGGCTGAACGACAGGTCCCCGAACATGAACGCCTCGCGTCAGAAGATCGACCGGGCGACGTAGTACGCCAGCGCGACGCCCACCAGCGCCAGCAGCGATACGTCGAACCCGATCGGCCCGAGCGTGATCGACACCACCAGCAGGTCCATATGAATCGGCCCGAGGGTGGGCGTCACCGCCCAGGTGAAGATGTCCTTCGCCGGCCCCTGCGGGAGAAACCGGCGTAGCAGCGAGTGGAGGAATCCTCCCACCACGAAGCCGGTGGCCAGCACTCCCAGGTAAAATAGCGGCCTGCGCGGGCCTTGCGCCACGGCTTAGCTGCGCCGCTCCACGGCGTACGCAATGCTGTCGCGCAGCGCGTCGCGGGCCGCCGACGCCGGCAGCACCTCGAGCTCGGCCTCCGCCTGCTGCGCCAGCTCGAGCGCGCGACGGCGCGCGTATTCCAGGCCGCCGGCGGCGGCCACGCGCCGGATCACCTCCGCCACCAGCGCATCGGGCGGCTCGGGCGTCCCCATCAGCTCGCCCACCAGCCGCCGGTCGTCCGGCGCCATGTCGCCCAGGGCGGCGATGAGCGGCAGCGTCACCTTGTGCTCGCGCAGGTCGAGGCCCGACGGCTTTCCGGTCACGGCCTCGGCGGCCGTGTAGTCGAGCAGGTCGTCGGCGATCTGGAACGCCATCCCGAGCCGCATCCCGAACCGGGCGAGCGCGTCCCGATAGGGCGCGGGGGCGTGCAATGCCCCGACCTCACACGCGCCGGAGAGCAGCGACGCCGTCTTCGCCTTGATCAGCTGGTCGTACTGCTCCTCGCCATAGGAGAGCTTGTCGTGCGCCTCGAGCTGGCGCATTTCGCCGACCGTCATCTCGTTCGTCACCCGTGCGAACACGCGTAGCGGCTCCAGGTCCTCCAGGCGCACCAGCTCGATGATCGCCCGGGAGTAGAGGTAGTCCCCCATGATCACGGCGACCTGGTGGGAGAACAGCGCGTTGATGGTCGGCATACCGCGCCGCAGCACCGAGTGGTCGACGGAGTCGTCGTGCACCAGGGTGGCGAGGTGAATCAGCTCGACGACCGCCGCGAGCGTCACGCCACGCGGCTCGTCCGCGCCCGCCGCCCGGCTCGCGAGCAGCAGCAACGTGGGCCGGAACAGCTTCCCCTTCATCCGCAACAGGTGCTCGTTCACCTCGGCGATGACCGGGAATGCGGCCGCGATGATGCGCCGCAGCTCGTCCGCCACGCGCTCCAGATCTGCGGCCACCGGACGCTGGATGTCGCCGAGGGTGGCGCGGGCGAGTTGTTGGCTCATGTCACTTCGCCTTGGCGAGCGCCTTGGCGCGCGCGCCGACGTCCTTGAAGCGGATATCCACCGCGAACACCCGCCCGTACAGGTCGCGCGCCTCGACCCGCTTGCCCTGCTCCTCGAGCGCCCGCGCCAGCCAGTAGAGGATGCCGAGCCGCTCCTGATCACCCGACGCCGGCAGGTCGAGCGCGCGCCGCAGAATCGACTCCGCCACCACGAACGCGCCCTTCTCCACGAAGCACACACCCAGGGACTCGGAGCTGCGCAGCTTCCCCTCGGGGGCCCGCAGCGCCTTCTGCAGCTCGGCGATCGCCTCGTCCAAGAGCCCCATCTCCTTGAACGCTACACCCAGGTCGTAATGCGCCTGGAAGTCGGCCTCGTCGATGTTCTCGTCGATCCCCTGCTTGAAGCGCTGCAGCATGTCCTGGAAGTCCTGCTCTTCGTCCCCCGTGGGCTCCTCGTCCGCCACCTTCATGCGGGTGTCGCGCTGGGGCAGCTCTTCGTCCAGGATCATCGCGCTCAGGTCCACGAAGTCGCCCGCCTCGGCGGCCTCGTCGCGCACTTTCATTTTGGCGTCGCGCGCCGCGGTCTTCGGCTCGGAGCCGCGGGCCGCCTTCGCCTTGGGCGGCGGCGGGGCCGGCGCCACCGGCGCCAGCATCGCCAGGGCCGCCGTGGCCCGCGGGTTCCCCGGATCGTGCTCGGCCACACGCTGGTACACGGCACGGGCCTTGTCCGGAAGATCGCTGCGCAGCAGCGTGTCCGCGAGCTCGAGGTACGCGGCGATCAGTTTCGTCTTGTCGCCCGACTTGAAGGCGAACTCCACCTGCTTCTGGCGGTGCCGCACGCTGTTGGGGTCGAGCCGCAGGATCTCGTCCACGAGATCCTGCGCATGCGGCAGCCTGCCGCGATTCTCGAACCCCGTCGTGGCATGGTCCAGCTCCTCGATTCCGCGGTCGCGCTCACCGCCTTCGATCAGCGCCTCGCCCAGCGCCTGGTGCGCCTCGGGATCGTCGGGATCGTCGGCCACCCGTCCTTCCAACTCCTCGAGCGTGGGCTGGGTGGGCGTCGCCTCGATGTTCGCGAACACGAGCGAGCCCCGGTCCGTGCCCTGGTTCACCACGCCGTCGAGCCCCAAATCGATGGCCGCCGAGCGGCGCCCCGACGGCGTGATCGACGTATCGGCCTCGGTCTGGATGAACGTCGCGGCCGAGTCGTCGCCCGCGGGCGTCTCGTCCGTCGCGAGCGGCTCATCGTCGACCTCGTGCGCCTCGTCGGTCGTCCCGGTGTCGAAATCCGGCTCCAGCTCGAGCGGCGGGACCTCTACCAGGGTCTTCCGGTCGGGCGGCGCCGCGGGCGGCCGCTTCGGCACCACCGGCTTCACCTTGGGCGGCTCCGCGCGGGGCGTGCTGAACTTGGGGGCGGGTGCCTTGGGTCCGGGCGCCCGCGGCGGCGGCCCGACCGCGGGCCGCGACGCAGCCCCGGGAGGAGCCATCGGAGCCCCAGGCCGCGTCGGCGTCACCTTCGGGAGGGGCGGCGCGGGCGACTCGATCTCGACGTCGAGCAGCGGCTCGAGCTCCTCATCGACGTCGGCCGCACTGGCGTCCTCGCTCACGGTCGGCTCGAGCTCCGCCATCGGCGCCACGTCGTCGACGCTCACATCCTCCCGCAGGGAGGGAACGTCGGCCGGGTCTAGGCGGATATCGCCGAATTCCGCGCTCGTTGTCTCGAAGCCCTCCAGCGTATCCGCCGGTACAGTCGGATCGAGTCCCTCCACCAGGCTGGTGGACTCGATGTCGAGCGACGAATCCGGCTCGGCGGCGGGCGGCTCGATCAACCCCTCCACCGGCTCGGGCTCCAGCTCGGGCTCGGGCTCCGGCTCGGCCACGGGCGGGGGCTTCGGCGCGGGGACCGTCCGCGGCGAGTGACCGCCTTTGGACGCGGGCGGCTCGTCCACATCGAGGAACACGAGGCTCGACGACTTGCGCTTGCTGGACTTCGTTGGGTCGTCGCGCGGCTCGGCCTTGGGCGGGGCCGCCGGCGCGGCCGGCCGCCGCTCCGGAGCGCCATACATCCGCAAGTGCTCCTCCAGCATCTCCCGCAGGTGAGCGCTCTCGGCGGAGATGTCGGCGAGCTCCTTCAACGCCGCGAATGCCTGCTCGATCTTCCCCGCCTTCTGCATCCGCTCGGCATACTCGAGGAAGTTCTGCTTCGCTTCGGCCATGAACCCTTTGGCCGCATACAGCTTGGCGAGCTTGAGATAGGTCGTCTGTCGCGCCGGCGCGTTGCGCAGCACCTTGTTGCACATCGCGATGGCGTTGTTGTGAAAGCCGAGCTCGGCGTACTTGTCCACCGCTCGGTCGTAGTAGTCCGCCGCCTGGGCGGGATCCTTGACCTTGAGATACAGGTCGCCGATGCGATTGAAGATGGAGAGGTCCGGGTTCGGGTCTCCCTCATCCTCCTGCGCCTTTAGCGCCGCGAGCCAGGCCTCGATCGCCCCCCGGGGGTCCTTGGTCTCGAGGCCTCTGGCCTTTTCCTTCTGCTTCTCAAGCTTGGACATGGAGCCCTAAAGATACCGGCCCCACGTAGGGCGGACAAGCGGAACCTCCTGTCCAGACGGCGGTTACGAGATTCGCACCCATCCAGTAGGCGACTTCCCGCCAGTCCGACACACCGTACGACACCAGGTCGGCGCGAAAACCGGGCGCGATCTGACCGCGGTCCCCGGCGAGTCCCAACGCCGCGGCAGCGTTCACGGTCACGGCCGTGACGACCTCGGCGTGCCGCAGGCCCAGCTGCGAGACGCCCAGCACCGTCACGAGGGGCAGACTCACGGTGGGCGACGACCCGGGGTTGAAATCCGTGGCCAGGGCCACCGCCGCGCCCGCCTCGACGAGCCGCCGGGCGGGCGCGTGTTTGTGCTTACCCAGAAACGTGAGAGTGGCGGGAAGCAAGACAGCCACCGTATCGCTCCCGGCGAGGGCCCGAATCCCCGCGTCGGAGATGGCGGCGAGATGGTCCACGGACACCGCGCCCAGGGCGGCGCCGAGCTCGGCACCACCTGAGCCCTCGAGCTCGTCGGCGTGCAGCTTGACGGCGAGGCCGTGCCGACGGGCGGCCTCGAGCATGATGCGCGTCTCCGCGATATCGAACACGCCCGGCTCGCAAAACACATCGCACGCCAGCGCCAGGCGCTCCCGGGCCACCGTGGGAATCATGTCGTCGCACACCAGGCGCACGTAGTCGGCACGCCGGTCGCGGAACTCGGGAGGGACCTCGTGCGCTCCGAGGAACGTCGGGACCAGCGTCGCCCGTCCGGACGCCGCTGCGTCGCGGATCACCCGCAGCTGCTTGAGCTCGGCGGCCGGTTCCAGGCCATAGCCCGATTTGACCTCGATCGTGGTGCTGCCGTGCGCCAGCAGGGTCGCCACCCGCGCGCGGGTGAGCGCCAGGAGATCCTCCTCGGAGCGCGCGCGGACGTCTCGCACGGACTGGAGGATCCCGCCACCCAGCGCGGCGATCGTCTTGTAGTCTTCCCCCAGCGCGCGGCGCTGCTGGTCGTCGAGGCGGGGCGCGCCGAACACGGCGTGCGTGTGGCAATCCACGAAACCAGGGAAGAGGACGCCTGCCACCTCCACCACGTCGATTGCGGATTGCGGAATGCCGAATGCGGAATGGAGGTCGCGGGCTTCGGAGCGCGGACCGACCCAGGCGATTCGCTCGCCGTCGATCAGCACGGCGGCGTCCTGCAAGACCTCCAGGTCAGCCAATTCACGACCGCGGCGGGCACGAGCGGGTCCGCGACACGTGACCATCTGTCTGGCACCCACGAGGAGGGTCTTCAGTCGTGCGCCCCCCCCTCCCCCTCGAGCATCGGCAAGCGAATGCCGTGGCGGCGGGCCGTCTCGATGGCCTCGGGATAGCCGGCGTCCGCGTGCCGCGCCACGCCGATCCCGGGGTCGTTGGTGAGCACGCGCTCGAGCCGTCGCCCCGCCGCGGCCGATCCATCCGCCACGCTCACCTGCCCCGCATGCAGCGAATTGCCGATCCCCACGCCCCCGCCGTGGTGGAACGACACCCAGCCCGCGCCCGACGCCGTGTTGAGCAACGCGTTGAGGATCGGCCAGTCCGCGATCGCGTCGGACCCGTCCCGCATCGCCTCGGTCTCCCGGAAGGGTGAGGCCACCGAACCCGTGTCGAGGTGGTCCCGACCGATCACGACCGGCGCAGCGAGATCGCCGCGCTTCACCAGGTCGTTCAACGCGCACCCGAACCGCGCGCGCTCGCCCTGCCCCAGCCAGCAGATGCGGGCCGGGAGTCCCTGGAACGCCACCCGCTCCCGGGCCAGCTCGATCCAGCGGCGCAGGTGGCGCTCCTCGGGGAAGAGCTCGAGCACCAGGCGGTCGGTGCGCTCCACGTCTCTCGGGTCGCCCGAGAGCGCCACCCAGCGGAACGGGCCCTTCCCTTCGCAGAACAGCGGCCGGATGTATTCGGGCACGAAGCCGGGGATCGCGAACGCATCCGACACGCCGGCGTCTCTCGCTTCGGTCCGGATGTTGTTGCCGTAGTCGAACGTCACCGCGCCGGCGCGCTGGAGCGCGAGCATGGCGCGCACGTGCGTCGCGATGCTCGCCACCGAGCGCTTCACATACTCCTCGGGCGCGCTACGCCGCAGCGCCGTCGCGGCCGCGAGCGTCAGGCCGGCCGGGATGTAGCCGTTGAGCGGATCGTGCGCCGACGTCTGATCGGTCACGACATCGGGAACCTGGCCACGCCGTACCAGCTCGGGGAGCACCTCGGCGCAATTACCCACGAGCCCGACCGAGAGCGCCCGGCGCTGACCCTTGGCCTCCTCGCACCAGCGCAGGCCCTCATCGAGGGAGCTGGTCGACCGATCGAGGTAGCGGGTCTCGAGTCGACGCTGCACGCGCGCGGGGTCGACTTCGACGGCGAGGCAGACGCCCTCATGCATCGTCGCCGCGAGCGGTTGGGCTCCCCCCATGCCGCCGAGCCCACCCGTGAGCACCAGCCGGCCGGCGAGCGAGCCCGCGAAGTGGCGCCGTGCCACTGCCCCGAACGTCTCGTAGGTGCCCTGCAGGATGCCCTGCGTACCGATGTAGATCCACGAACCGGCGGTCATCTGGCCGAACATGATCAGGCCCTGGCGCTCGAGCTCGCGGAACACATCCCAGGTGGCCCACCGCCCCACCAGGTTCGCGTTCGCGATCAGCACCCGCGGAGCCTCGGGGTGCGTGGTGAACACGCCGACCGGCTTGCCCGACTGCACCAGCAGCGTCTCGTCGTCGCCGAGCGTGACCAGCGTCCGGCAGATCGCATCGAACGCCGGCCAATCGCGCGCCGCCTTCCCCGTCCCGCCGTACACCACAAGGTCCTGAGGCCGCTCCGCGACGTCGGGGTCGAGGTTGTTCATCAGCATCCGCAGCGCGGCCTCCTGGACCCAGCCCCTGCAAGATCGCTCCGGTCCGCGAGGCGCACGGACGGTCCTGGGACCGCTCATGGTTCCCGCACCGGCGGAGTGGGGAATGCGGAGTGCGGAATGGGGAGTGTAAAGGGAAGCGTCATGGCGCCTCCGGATCCAATCGCCCCGCACGGAGCTCAGCCGTGATCCGTTCAATGTCTCCGCTGAGGGCACGGTCGCCTACGAGCGGCGGCACGAGACGCCGCACCGCAGCGAGCGTGCGGGCCACGCCCCGCCCCGGCTTGAGGGGGCGCAAGAACTCGAGCCCCTGCGCCGCCGCGAGCAGCTCGATCGCCACGATCCGGGCGGCGTTGGCGAGAATCCGCTCGCCCTTCCACGCCGCGGTCATGCCCATCGGCACGACGTCCTCCTGGTTCCCTTCCGTGGGTACGGACTGCACGCTCGCCGGCGTGGCCAGCACGCGGCACTCGGCCACCAGCGCCGCGGCCGCGATCTGCGGCGTCATGAACCCCGACTCGAGACCGGGATCCCGAGCCAGGAACGCGGGCAACCCGGACGACAGGTCGGGATTCACGATCCGCTCGAGCCGGCGCTCGGCCAGCCCCGCGAGTGTGGCGAGCACGATGCCGATGACGTCGAGCGCCAACGCGATCGGCTGACCGTGGAAGTTGCCCCCCGAGAGGATCTCGCCGTCGATCACCAGGGGATTGTCGGTTGCCGCGTTCAGCTCGGTCGCAACCAGGCGTTCCGCGAACGCAAGACCTTCTCCCACCGCCCCCAGGACCTGTGGCGTGCAGCGCAGCGAGTACGCGTCCTGGACTCGCGGGTCGTTTTCACGATGGGACTCGCGAATCTCCGAATCGGCGAGCAGGGCGCGCAGCAGCGTCGCGGACTGCTGCTGATACGCGTGGGGACGGGCCTCGTGAATCCGCGGGTCGAACGGCGCGGGCGTGCCGCGCACGGCCTCGAGGCTCATCGCGGCGGCGGCGTGCGCCGTGCGCCACAGGACCCAGGCGTCGTGCACCAGCAACGCCGCCAGTCCGGTCTGGGCTTGCGTGCCGTTGACGAACGCCAAACCCTCTTTCGCTTCCAGCGTGATCGGTTCGAGCCGCTTGGCTCGCAGCGTCGGGCCGTCCTCCCCCTCCCCGATCATGGCGAGCGCGAGGTGCGCGAGGGGGGCGAGATCTCCCGACGCCCCGACGCTCCCCTGCGAGGGGACGCGCGGATGCAGCTGCGCGTTCAGCATGCCGACGATCAGCTCCGGAAGGATCGCGCGCACCCCGCTCGTGCCGCGCAGCAGCACGTTGGCGCGCAACAGCATCATCGCCCGCACGGCGTCGACGGGCAGCGGTTCTCCCACGCCGGAGGCGTGGCTGCGGATCAGATTCAGCTGCAGATCGCGCGCCTGGTCGGGCTTGATGCGCACATGCGCCAGCTTGCCGAAGCCCGTGTTGACGCCATAGATCGTGTCGCCCCGGCCCACGGCGGTCTCGACGGCCCGGCGGGAGGCAGCTACGCTCGCCAGAGCCTGCGGCGCGATGGTCACGGGCGCGACGCCGCGGGCGACGGCGACGACGTCCGCGATCGAGAGGGAATGTCCGTCGAGCGTCACAGAAGGTGGCATGCGAAAGGAAGGTACGCGCCCATACACAAGACGCCAAGCGTACAAACGTCGAGTGGCCAGGAGTCATCCTGGCCACTCACGACTTGCGACCGCTTGCAACTTGGCGTCTGCCAACCTACCTGGAAACGGCTACCGGTTTCCCTGTCAACGGTTTCGGCGCCAGCTCCGGATTCCCCGGATCCGTCTGCACGCTCCAGTCGAAGATCACGTACTGACGGCTGACCGCGGTGACGCGCAGCGCGGCGTAGTGATACGCACCGGCCTCGTTGCGCTGGAACACGTAACCGTACCCGGGCACCGCCTGGTACATGTTGCGAGTGTAGCCGACCGCGGGCGCGAAGTCGATCGACGTCAAGTCGGCGACGGGCTGCGTGCCATAGACCTGCATGCTGTCGCCCGCGAACTCCGGCACGATCCACAGGGTGGAATCGCTCGCCCGGTGCACCCAGAAGTCGATGTCCGTGCGGTTGCCGTCCTGCACCAGACCCAGCTCGCCCGGATCGCCGACACCGTTGGCGTTGGCGTCGTTCCAGAAACGGAACCCCGCCTGGGCCGGCTGCTGCTCGAGCGCATAGACCAGCACGTTGCGCGCGTCGGGGCGCGGCGTGTCCTGGCGCAACGGCGACCAGAGGCTCTCGTAGCCCCGCTTGCTGATCGCCGAGACGCCGAAGCAGCGCGGCGTGCCGTTGACGAGCAGGGTGGCGAGAAACTCGTTGGACACGGTCTCGCCCTCGAGCGACCAGTCCGCGCCACATACTCCCGTGTCGAGATTGTAGCTCGCGCTGTACACGCGATACCACTTGAAAGTGGTGTCCTGGGCCGCGTTGTCGGCCCACCCGAGATGGATGGCCTGATTCAGCGAAATCGAGCCAAGCGTGTCGGGAGCCTGCAGCCGGAGCCGCTCATCGACGGTGATGATGTTCGAGAAATCGCTTTCGCCGCCGCCCAGGTCGACCGCGGTGACCGCATACTGCAGATGCGGTACGCCGTTGTCGTGGAACGTGTTGGAGCTGGTCTCGCCGCGCAGCAGGAACGAGCCCGACGTGCTGGCCCGCGAGTACACCCGGTAGCTCGCGAGATCGGAGCTCAAGACGTCGTCCCACACCAGCAGGATGCCCGCGGGCGTGTTGGGATCACCGCTCGCGTCGAGCTGATACCCGAGGTTCTGGGGGGGCGACAGGGAGCTGGAAATGTTCGTCGTGCTGTTCTGGCACGCGATGCCGAAGAGCAGAACGACGGCGAGGATGTATCGCGACGAGCGCGGCATGAGAGCCTCGGGAAGCGGTTTGGGTAGGTGCGTAGGCAGGCACCGTGCCGGAGGGTAAGTGGTGCGTGGTTGGTCACTTGCCGTCGACCGGCCGGCCAGCAGTGTCATCTCCAGGGGACGCTCAGCGCGTGATCGACGACTGCTCGTAGTTGAACTTGATGTCGGGCTGGTCCAGCAGCGAGACGTAGAAGCTGAACGCGAAGCTGCCGGTGGGGGTCTTGTTGAACGAAAAGCTGGCGTGCCAGCGATGCAGGTCGCGTTCCAGCTGAATGACATGCATGCCGAACTGTTGGGTGTCGAAATCGTAGCTCGAGTTCCAGGTCGCCGACCAGTGCGCCGTGGGCTGGAACGAGAGGCGGAATGTCAGCTGCTGGTTTCCGCCCGTGCCGGTCGGAATGAGGACGCCCGTCGACAGCGTATCGAGGGCATGGGGCCGTGTCCGCAACCTGGAGTAGGTCACTGACAGGTTGAACCCGGATCCCGCACCGCCAGTGGGAAATGCCCCCGGTCCCTGGAATGACTTGTTCCCGAACTGCCCTCCTGCCGGGGGCACGCCCGGCTGTCCCTCCGTGCCCGCGGCCGGCGGGGCCGGCGCATTGGCAGGCGCCTTGCCGCCGAGGCCCAGCAGGCTGGTGATCCCACGAATGGTGGCGGGCGTGATCGTGAAGCCGGCCTGGATGTTCGTCAGAAACGGGTCGAACCTCGCGCTGTCGGTGCCTACCTGACCATTCCACAGGTCGTGGGTCATCGTGAAGTTGAACCCCGGCAGGAGATCGGACGCGAGCGTGTTGGTCATGGTTGGCGTCTGCCAGCCGGTGTGGTGCAGCTGCTTGGCCTGCTCGAAGTTGTACGACAGGGAGCTGGTACTGATGTTGAGCAGGCGGATCTTGCGCTCCGCATGCCCCGTGGTATCGCCCGGGGGTGGCTTGAGCTTGGCTTCGAAGTTCTGCGACAACCCCAGACTGATGGTCTGCTGGGGATCGCTCAACGCCCTGAAGTTGCGGCCGCTGGGGTCGACGGCGTGGGCGAACTCGGCGGACACTTGCGTGCCGGGAGCGTAGGCGTAGCTCACACTCGGCGACACCGAGTGGCGGATCCGCTCGATGGGGCCGATCCCCGGGAAGAAACCGAAAAACGTGGGTGACAGACTGGCGCTGAACTGCAGCCGCTTGCCCTGCTGCACCCATTGCCCACCCGTGAACTGGTTGCGGATCCGGAAGCTCGCCTGCGACGTCTGGTTCACGATCGAGACGCTGGGCTGGAGCTTCCACGTCCCGGTGAAGAACGACGGCAGGTTGATCCCGGTCTGCCAGTCGACGGTCGTACTGAAGGTCTGGTAGTACACGACCCGATGGATGGCGTGAGTCGAGTCGTCGGTGATGTCGACTTCCTTTCGCGCGTTGCTGATGTCGTCGGTCATCACGAAGTTGTTGGTCCACGCCCAGCGCCCCAGTCGCAGCGGCGTGTCCAAGTGGAGGTCCGTGTGGCGGGTGTCGGCGAACACGCTATCCTGCACGCCCCCCGGCAGCAGCACCGGCGCCTGCAGCTGGTGAAAGGTTTGCTGGTTGTTATACGAGAAACCGGGCGACCACGTGATGTCCGGCGTGATGTTCACCGGCGACGGCGTCAGGTTCACAGTGGGAAACGTCTGCGTGACGAGCCCGCTGCCGATCTCCTGGTGCCGGCTGCCGCCGACGGTCAGGGTGCCCCAGTCGAACTGCCGGTTGAAACTCATCTGCGAGCCCAGGCTGGCCGTGGAGAGGTAGGGGTTGACCGTATTGTTTTGGATCACGGACGTGCTGGTGGCGTAGTCGACGCTCGCGTTGAAGCTGGTGCGTGACGAAAAACTCTGCTGATGCTGCCAGCCGAGGCGGATCGAGCTACCCGGGATGTCGAGCTGGGCGTAGCGCTCGAACGACAGGCCGCCGTTGATGAAGTGGTCGAGCCAGCGGTAGCGCGTCTGTCCCTTGACGGCCAGGTAGCGGTCGGCGTACCAATCGCCCGATACGAGAAAATCCACGTAGTCGTTGACCACGAAGTAGTAGCCGAGGTTCGCCACGTGCCGCTGGTAGCGGCGGGTGGGACGGACGATGTCGCTCAAGCCGAAACGCGGCACCAGAATGCCGCTACGCCGCCCGCGGCGCACGTCCTGAAAGATGAACGGCAGCCACATGATCGGGACGTCGTGGATGTACAGCACCGCCGGCCGCGCCACCATGACGTTCTTGTTGAGCCATTTCATCTGACCGGTGGCGAAGTGATAGTCGGGAACCGGGTTCTCGTCCGAGGTGATCTTGCTGTTCGCGCCGTACAAGCGAGTAGAACCCGAATCCACGGCGAGATCGCCGCGTACCAGCCAGTGCGCGGAGCCCTGCTGAAAATCGGTGAGCGCGTTGTGCACCGTGCCCCGCTTGACGCAGGTGTCGTAGGCCATGGCCTCGCCCACCAGAACGGTGGCCTGATCGAACAGCTTGGGATCGCCGACGGCGTCGAGCCGACAGCTCTGCCGCTGGTAGCGGATCGAGTCGGACTCGACCTTGGTCCCTTCCCGCTCGACGTAGGCCGTGCCGCGCAGATGAATCGTCTCGGAGTCGCCCCCCTGCACGATCATCGTGTCCGCCGTGTATTCCGTCAGGCGGTACCCCTTGACCTTCTTGAGGGAGTCGATCACGGCGTCGGGGGGGGGAAAGCTGCGGCTCGGGCCGGTGGGGAGGCCGAGCTTTCGAGCCGCGGTGCTGTCGAGCGCCCGGCCCTGCAGCGTGTCCCCGGCCGCCCGCGCGGTATCGGGGCGTTGCGGCCGCAGCGGCCGTTGCCCCGGGATCTGCGCCCGGAGCGATCCGCCCAGGGCGAACAACAGCAGCACGCCGAGCGCGGCGGCGCTCGCTGCGCCCCCCGCCCCCCCCGCCCCCTCGGCCCGCTGCCGCCGCCGCCGGCGCTTCTCGACGACCCAGGCGCACCAGATGCTCACTTCGTACAGCAGCCACAGCGGCCCCATCATGAGCAGCATGGAGACGGCGTCCGGCGGGGCGAGCAGGGCGGATGCGACCGCCGAGATGGCGATGGCGTAGCGCCGGTTGCGCGCCAGGAACTGCGGCGTCACCAAACCGAGGATCGCGAGAATGACGACCACCAGGGGCAGCTCGGTGACGACGCCGAACGCGATGATCAGCTGTGCGGCGAAGGCGAAATACTTGTCCGCCGTGATGAGGGGGTCGAACACGTCGTGCTGGAAGCTGAGCAGCACGGCCAGCGCGCGGGGCAGCACCCACAGGTACGCGGCCGACGCGCCCGCGAGAAAGAGCAGCGCGCCGGCAGACAGCGCCGGGATGATCAGCCGTCGCTCGCGCTCGTACAGCGCCGGCGTCAGGAACGCCCAGGCCTGGTAACCCACCACGGGCGACGCCAGCACCAGCCCAACCACAAACGCGAACTTCAGGGTGATGAAAAACGGGTCGGTGGGACTCGTGACGCGCAGCTTGCCGCCGGGGATCAGCGGCTTGATCGGCTGAATCAGCAGGGCGATGACGTCGACGTGCTCGACGATCACCCAGCCCACCAGGGTGCCGACCACGACGGCCAGCAGGCTGTACAAGATGCGCCAGCGCAGCTCCTCGAGGTGGTCGAGGAACGGCATCTCGGCCCGGCTCTCGGGAGTATCAGGCACGACTCACGACCGGCCCCGCCGGGCTAGCGCCCCAGGCGTTGCAGCTTGTCGCGCGCGAGATTGGCCTCGTCGGAGCGCGGGTAGCCCGCGATCACCCGAGCGTAGTAGGTGCGGGCGGCCGCCTTGTCGCCGCGCTGCTCGGCCACGAGGCCCAGCTTGTACAGGGCCGAGGGCGCTCGCGACGAATTGGGAAAGGTCTTCACGACCTGCTGATACACCGCGGCCGCCGAATCCGCGCTCTCCCCCCCGAACGTCTCACCCACGTAGAACAACGCGTCGGGCGCGCGCTCGTGAGTGGGGAACACGCGCAGAAACTCACGAAATCCGAGTCGCGCCGTGGCGAGGCTCCCGCGGCGGAACTGCGACAACGACAGCTCGTACATCTGGTTCGGTCCCGGCCCCGCGGGGTTCCCCGAGGGCCCGACCGGGACCGCGGCGCCGCCGTGGCTGGTATCCGGCACCGGCACCGGTTGCCGCGCCTGCTCCTCCAGCTTGCCCCGCAGCTCGGTCAACCGCTGTTGGCTCTGGCCGGTCAGCTCCTGCACCGTGACGAGCTGCTGCTGCACGGCGAGCAGCTCGGTCTTCATGTCGCCGCGCAGCTGCACCAGGTAGGCCTGCTGTGCCGTGAGCTTCTCCTGCACCGCGGCCAGGAGCGCGCGCACGGAGTCGATCTGGACCGCGCGCACGCTGTCGCCCCGGCCGCGCTCCACGCGCAGCGCCTCGACCTGGAGCTCGACACGCCGCACGTCGCCCTTGAGGGCGCAGCCGGCGGTGAGCCCCAGGCCGATGAGCGCCAACCACCGCGTCACGCGCGCGCCGCTCAGGGCTGCTTGAGGGCGTCGCCGCCCGCAAGGATGTCGACCTCGTCGCGGCGATTCTTGGCCCAGGCCTCCTCGTTGTGGCCGGGATCCATGGGCCGCTCTTCACCGTAGGACACGGTCTCGACGCGACCCCCGTCGATCCCGTGGCTCACGAGGTACTGCTTCGCCGCCGTGGCGCGCCGATTGCCCAGGGCCAGGTTGTACTCGTCCGAGCCGCGCTCGTCGCAGTGTCCGCTGATGCGGATACGCAGACCCGGGTTCGCCTGCAGGATCGCCACCTTCTGGTCCAGCACCGCAGCATCGCCGCCCCGGATGATCGCCTTGTCGTAGTCGAAGTGGATCATCGTCGCCAGAATCGTCTTCACCGCGTCCGTGCTGCGGCCGATCCCGGCGAGCGAGTCCGCCGTCTTCTGCCGGCGCTCTGCCTCCTCCCGGGCCTTACGGTCTGCCTCCTCCTGCGCCGCCCGCATCGAATCGTCGTGGGCCCGCTGGGCCCGGGCGAGCGAGTCGGCGTCGGGACCGGCCACGGGGGTCACTGGCTCCGGCTTCTTGCCGCCGCACGCGGCCATGGCCGCCACGGCGAGGCCGCTCAGCAGGAGCAAAGGTAGGCGTTTCATCGGTGCGAGTCCTCTCCGAATTCAAGGGGTCGGCGATGCGGTCTCCGGCAGACGCGGAGACCAGGCCGGCAGCCGCGCGCCGCTCTGTTGCAGCAGCGGGCGGATACGGCCGGTTTCCAAATCGATGATCCAGAGCTGCCGATATCCCGAACGATCCGACACGAACGCCATATGGCGGCTGTCGGGGGCCCAGGTTGGATCCTCGTTCCGCCCTACTGAAGTGAGCTGCCGCACCGCGCGCGTGCGCACGTCGAGCACAAACACCTGTAACGTGCCCGCGACGTCGCGGTGGAAGGCGACGGCCTGCCCGTCGGGTGACCACTCGGGGGCGTTGGACGACCCCGTAGCCCCGTAGTCGAACGGCGCGAACAGCTGCTGGTCCGTCCCGTCCGCCCCCATCACGTAGATCTGCGGCAGCCCCGCGCGCGTCGATACGAACGCGATCCGCTGGCCGTCGGGACTGTAGGTCGGTGACAAGTTGTCGTAAAAGCGTCCCACGGTCAAGCGCTGTAAGCAGCAGCCGTCCTTGATGTTGACCGTGTACACGTCGGTGCCCTCTTCAATCGCGCGGCTGAAGGCCAGGGTCTTGCCGTCGGGCGAGAAGGCGGGCGTGAAATCGAGCGCCTGCCCCGTGGTGGCCACGGGCGCGCGCTTGCCCGACGCGACGTCCTGCACGAACAGGCGACCGTGCCCCTGCCAGAACTCCATGTACGAGAAGCGCCGGCCATCCGCGGCCCACGCCGGTGACATGGCCGCGTGATCCGTGGACGACACGAGGCGCCGCTCCGCGCCGTCCTGATCGATCACGTAGGCCTTGCCGTCCATCACGAACAATACGCGCGTCGCCGCGATCCCCGGGGCGCCGAGCGTGGCCTCGAGCACGCGATCGGAGAGCCGATGCACGGCCATGCGGAAGCCCGGATCGGTGAGCGGCGGGAGACGGGAGCGCACCTCGCGCCGCACAGCGCCGCCGGCCACGTCGTGCACGGTGACGACCGCGCTGTCGCCGCCCGTGGGCGTCACGGCCACCGCGAAGTCGGCGCCGAGCGCTTGGTACAGGGGGTAGTTGAGTCCCCCGACCGACGCGGCCCCGCCACTCGACTTGCCGGCGGCGGTCCCCGCCGCGGGGCGCGCGCCGGGCACCGGCGGGGGGGGGGGCGCGGCCAGGCGGATGGAGTCGCTGCCTGGTAGCGTGATCAGCTCAAAGCGATCGCTGTAGTCGATATCGCGCGCCATGATCGCGCGCACCGAGTCGAGCGCCGGGGCGCGACCCGTCAGGACGACGATCCCGGGGCGCACGCCGGGCCGATACAGGATGCCGATACGGACGCCCCGATCGACGGCGGAGGTGTCCTGGGCGCCCAGGCGGACCGGCGCAACGACGGCGAGGGACAGCGCCGTGAGGGCGAGCGTCCGCGTCACTGCCGCTTCCCGCTGAAATAGAAGCGGACGAACAGCACGTCCGACGTCCAGCCGTCGGGAAGCGGTCCGAAGGCCTTGCGGCGCCCCGCCTCTTCGATCGCTCCCTGCGCTTCGAGATCGAATCCGAAGCTGCCCGACCGCTTGATGAACTGCATATCGCTGATCGAGCCGTCGCGGTGAACCAGGAACCCGATTTCCGCGTCGAGCGGCGTGCTCTGCTGCGGGCGCTGCCATCGGATCGCGATCTGCGCGATGATGTTGTTCGTGTACTCGGGGAACGGGAACTCGATTCCCTCGGTGGACACCGTGAGCGGGTCGCTTCCCGTGGACGGCCGCTCGCCGGGGAGGGGTTGGGCCTTGGGCGTGGTGCGCGGCGCGGCCTCCCGCTTGGTGTTGTCCGTTACGGGCGGCGGCGGCGCGGGCGCCACGGTGCTCTTCGGGGACTTCGCCTTGGGTGCCGGCGCGGGCTTCTCCTCGGCCGGTCGCTCCACCGCCTCGGGCGCTTTACGGGCATCCTCGGTCGGCGCGGGCGCGGCCACCAGATGGACTCGGTACGTGGGCGGCGCCGGCTTGCGCGCATTGGCGGCGCCCACCAGGAACAGCACCCCGGCGAGGACGTGAACGAGAACCGTGCCCGCGAGGCCGATGCCGACGTTAGTGGGCGACCGGGCCCGGCGCTTCACCGTGGCACCGTCTCCGGCTCCGCTACCAGCCCCACGTCGTTTACCCCCGACGCCCGGATCACCGCCAGCACCTGCACCACGTCGGCGTAGGGGACCCGACCGTCGGCCCGAAGGTACACCCCAGTGGGCCGTTTGGTTCGCACGAACGCGGGGAAGGTGGCGCGGAAGTCGTCGTACGAGAGCGCCGCCTGGTCCATATAAATGTGCCCGTCGCGGTCCAGGGTCACCACCAGTCCCGACTTGGGCTCGAGCGGGCGCGCTTCGGCGCGCGGCAGGCGGACGTCCACCCCGCCCTGCATGATCGGCGCCGTGATCATGAAGATGATGAGCAGCACGAACGCCACGTCGACGAGGGACGTGACGTTGATATCGGCGTTCAAGGGGAGCTCGCCGTGTCCGCGCAGACCGCCCCCGCCTCCTACCAAGCCGGCCATCTACAGCCTCCCTTCGCGCGCCATCGTGCCGATGATCTCTTGGGCGAAGCCCTCGAGCTCCCCGGCGAACAATCCCAAGCGGTTCACGAACAGGTTGTAGGCCATCACCGAGGGGACCGCGACCGCCAGGCCCGCCACGGTGGTGACGAGCGCCTCCGCGACGCCGGGGGCGACCGCGCCGATGTTGCCCGACCCGCCCACGGCGATCCCGATGAACGCGTCCATCACGCCGAGTACGGTGCCGAGCAGACCGAGCAAGGGGCTGACCGACCCGAAGGTGGCGAGCCACGGGATGAACCGCGCCGCGGCGTCGCGCTCAGCCGCGACTTCCTTGGCCAACACCATGCGGAGCGCTTCGAGCTGCGTCATCGTCAGGGCGGCCTGGGTGGCCACCGCCGGCCCGTTCTCCTTCAAGCCGCCCGGCTTGAGCTCGGAGAAGAAGTGGATGCCCTCGCGCAGCAGGCGGTTGTAGGGCGAGGACGGGAGCCGCATGGCCGCGTGGTAGGCATCGTCGAGCCGCGGCGCGCGCTCGATCTCGGCCATGAAGCGGTCGGCATGGCGGCGCATACGGCGGAACTGCCACCACTTGAGGAAGATGAGATACCAGGAGACGATGGAGAAGACGACCAGGATCGCGAGGACGAACTTCGTCTCGCGACTGGACGTAAGCACCAGCTCCCACGGCGTCGTCGGAACCGCCCGGCCCACCTGTAGCAGCAGCACGCGATCAACCCTCCTCAGTTCCCGTACCCGAGCGGGTGCGCACGGTGCCACGCCCACGCGCTCGCGATGATCTCTTCCAGACTCGAGTGCTGCGGCCGCCACCCCAGCAGGCGCTCGGCACGGCCGCGCGCGGCCACCAGGAAGGGCGGATCGCCCGGCCGGCGCGGCCGGGCGAGCGTCTCGACGGGGCGGCCGGTCACGTGGCGCGCGGCCTCCGCCACGGCCAGCACCGAGCTCCCCGTTCCCGTCCCCAGATTGACGGCGGCCGCGCCGTCGAGCTCCGCGTCCAGGGCCCGGATGTGCGCGTCCGCGAGGTCGAGCACGTGGATGTAGTCGCGCACCGCGGTTCCGTCGGGGGTCGGGTAGTCGGTGCCGTACACCTCGAGGGCGGGCGCCCGGCCCTGCGCCACCCGCAGCACATTGGGAATGAGGTGCGTCTCGGGCTCGTGATCCTCGCCGTAGCGCCCCGAGGCTCCGGCCGCGTTGAAGTAGCGGAGGCTGACCGACGCGACGCCATGCGACCGCGCGACCGCGCCCAGCATGCGCTCGAATTCCACTTTGGTCTCGCCGTACGGATTGACGGGCGCCGCCGGCGTGTCCTCGCCGATCGGCTCCGCCCCCCGGTGGCCGTAGATCGTGCACGACGACGAGAAGATCACCCGTCGCACACCCGCCGCGACCGTGGCGTCGAGCAGCACGCGACCCGCGACGACATTGTTCGCGTGGTACTTGGCGGGATTCGCGACCGACTCCGCCACCAGCGCGAAGGCGGCGAAGTGCATGAGGGCGTCGACACGGTGCCGCTGGAACACATCCTCGAGCACATGCCGGTCGCCCACGTTGCCGTGCACGAACTCGACGCCGGGCGCGATCGCCGCGCGGTGCCCGGTGCTCAGGTCGTCGAGCACGATCGGCACGTGACCCCGGGCGAGGAGCTGCTCCACGACGACACTGCCGATGTACCCCGCCCCTCCCGTGACCAGGACCCTATGTCCCATCCCGTCGCTCCAAACCGAACAGCCGCTTCAGGGCGTCGAGCAGCCCGTACCCCCGGCCGGCCCGCGCCGCTTCCTTCAGGGCGACGGTGGGTTGGTGGAGGAACTTGTTCAGCAGCGCCTGGCTGAAGTACTCGATCTGGCCGCGATCCTCGGGGCTCAAGTGCGGGAGGCGGCGCAAGGTGCGCTCGAGCTCAGCGGCGCGCACCGCCTCCATCCGGTCGCGGAACTCGCGCAGGACGGGCACCACCGCCAAGCCGCCGTACCACCCCCAGAAGCGCTCCACCTCCTCGGTCACGATCCGCTCGGCCGCAGGGATGTCGTTCCGGCGCTCGGCAGCGGCATGCGCCGCCACGGCCTGGAGGTCATCGAGATCGTACAGGAACACGTTCTCGAGCTGCGCGACCGCGGGCTCCACGTCCCGTGGGACGGCGAGATCGAGAATGCACAGGGGTCGTCCGCCGCGGCGCCGGACGGTCGCAGCCACGCGGTCCCACGTCACGACCGCGTGCGGGGCGGCCGTCGAGCAGAGCACGATGTCACAATCGCCGAAGTGGTCCCACGCTTCATCCAGCGTGAGCGCTCGGGCGCCCAGCTCTTCGGCGATCGCCTTGGCCCGCTCGTACGTGCGGTTTGCGACCAGCGTGACGCGCACCCCCTCGGACACGAGGCATGTCGCGGCCAGCTCGGCGATGTCACCGGCGCCCAGAATCAGAGCGGAGCGACCCGCGAGCTGAGTGAAGATCTTGGCGGCCACGGCGACCGCCGCGGACGGGGCCGACGCCGTGCCGGTGGCGAGACCGGTCTCGCTGCGCACGCGGGCGCCCACCAGCAGCGCGGACTGGAACAGGCGGTGCAGGACCGGGCCCGCCACGGCCTTGGAGACGTCCCAGGCCTCTCGCACCTGCCCCTGAATCTGCGGCTCGCCCAGGATCATGGAATCGAGGCCCGCCGACACACGGTACAGATGCCGCACGGCGTCGCGGTCGCGCTGGATGTACCCGTACTGGCTGGCGCTGGGCCCGACGCCCAGGCGCTCCGAGAGCAGGGCCCACACCGCTTCGGGCACGGCGTCGTCCGGCTCGGCCAGGTAGAACTCGGTGCGGTTGCACGTCGAGAGCAGCACGCCGCCGCGCGCCCCGGCGGCCAACACCCGCTCGAGCGACTGCGGCACCTCCCCCGCCGTATGGGCGAAGCGCTCGCGCACCTCGAGGGGCGCGGTGCGGTGATTCACCCCCAAGACCGTGATGCTCATGTCGCCGTCGCTCAGAGGAACCGCTGGGTCCCGGGCGTCGTGAGTTTGAGCGCGAGATACACGAGCAGTACCGCGGCGAAGCTCGCGATGCTCGCGAACGCCGCGCGCCGCCCCGCCCAGTGCCGCACCACCCGGACGCCCACCGCCCACCCGAGAACGAGCCACATGAGCATCCCCCACACGACCTGCGCGGCATCCACCGATACCCCCCCCGCGTAGCGCACGCCGAATCCCAGCAAGACGCCCAGCGTCACGGTGGGAAAGCCCACCACCAAAGATAGATGGTTCAGCTGGTCCAGCCGCTCCAGGGGGGGGAACAAGCGGAACACCTGACCGAACCGCTTCGCCTTGAGCTCCCGGAACTGCAGCAGGTAGAGGGCCGCCGCGATGAACGCGAGCGCCAGCATGGCGAGGCCCAGGATACTCACGGTGATGTGCAGGATCGACCACGGGCTCCGCCCCACGACCGGGCCCGCGTCCGGCGCCAGACCGATGAGCAAGGCGAGCCCGATGAGTCCCGTGGCGAGCGGTCCGGTGAAGACGCCCACCGCGGACGCGCGGAACGCCACCTCACTCGCCAGCTGGAGGAGCGCGAGGAACAGCGCGAGCAGGGATAGGGTCGGGGCCACACCCATGAAGGGCGTCAACCGCGCCACCCCGAGCGCGTGCGCCGCGATGCCGGCAATGAGCACCCCCACCAGCAGGCCTCGCGGTGCGGGTCGCAGCCCGGTGAACGGTGCCAGCACCAACACCGTGGCCAGTGCGTACAGGCCCAGTGCGACGAGATGAGAAGTGAGGACCACGAGCTATGAGCACCGGCCCCGCGCCATGCGGGGACCGGCGAATCAGGAAGGCATCTTCCGGATGAGCCGCACCGGCATGCCCGGAACGAGGTTGGGGTGACCGATATTGAGGATCAGTCCCGACGACGAATGGTCGCGCGTGTGCACGATCTCGAGCACCACCTGCATCTGCTCCGACGACGTGCCGGGCACGCCGGACGCCGGCTTGTACGCCTCGAACACGTCACCGGGGCTCACGCCGTCCGCGCGTCCCCGATTGATGAAGATGATCTGCTGGGGACCGGGGAGCACATGGAGATCGCGCTCGGCGATCACGGCGCCCTCGAGCCCGCCGTCCACCGGCGTGGGGCGTACCTGACCCGGGTCCTTGAACGGCTCGAGCGGCAGCGCCAGGTGGCCGTCGTGGATACGACCGAACTGCAGGACCACGTCCGCCAACACCTGTCGCCTTTGCGGCTCCGTCACGCGCGCCACACCCACCGGTACGACGACGCCTCCCCACCCCGTGATCTCACGATCCACGCGCACGATCAGCAGCGAGTCGCCCACGTGGTACGACGCGTTGCGAGGCGGCTGGATCGCGATCTGATCGAACGTAATCGCCGAGGAGCGCTCGGTGAGCCGCGGAATCGCGGGGGTGGCCGTATTCCCGAGGACCCGGCCGTACGGTAGCCGCTCCTGCTCGGTGAGGAATCCGGCCGCATAGAACTCGCCCCGGCGCAGCGGGCGATACGGCTGGTTCGTGTATGCCCGTAACTCGTCGCGTATCTCCTGAGACGGCGTGCGCCGTCGATCGAAGATGGTCTGGTAGGTCTCCAACGGTCCGGGCGGCGGCGGGGGTGCCGCGACCGCGGTATCGACGACCGTGGTGGTATCGGCGGCCACGGTGTCCGCCGTCGGCGTGGGCTGCGCGTGGACCGTGTCGGCGGCGACCTGCTGGGGCGCGGCGACGACCGCGGTGTCCGGCGCCTGGGCGACGCTCACCGCACCAGCGAGGTTCAGCTCTTCACCGGGATAGATCCAGTGCGGGTCGTCGATGAGCGCGGTGTTGAGCCGATAGATCTCGGGCCACAGCAACGGATCGTTGAAGTAGAGCTGGGCGATGGACCAGAGGGTCTCGCCGCGAGTGACGACGTGGGTTGCGGGGAGCTGGCCCCCCGCCCCCTCCCCGGGGGCCGGCGCGGGCGCCGCTTGCGACGTGTCCGGCGCCCGCTGCGACGTGTCCGGCCGAGCCTGCGTGGTATCCTGCGCCACGAGCAGCGGCGCCGGCCCCGCGAGCAGCCCTGCTACAAGGGCGAGCAGGGCTGCTCGTTCAGAACGGCAGATCGTCGTCCTCCTCATCAAGGGCCTCCGGGAACGCTTCGAGCGATTCCGCCTTGCCCCCCGCCTCGGGCGCCACCTTGGCGGCGGCCTTGGCCCGCGCGAAGTCGCCCGAGCCCTCCCCACCTCCCCCGCCCCCTGCACCCCCGCCGCGCGACGACAAGAGCAGTACTTCCCGCGCGATGATCTCGGTGGTGTACCGCGTCTGCTTCTCGCGATCCTCCCAGGTCCGGTACTCGACTCGCCCCTCGACGTAGATCCGGTCACCCTTCTTCATGTACTTCTCGGCCAGGTCGGCGAGCTGAGCACCTTTGTTGTTCCAGCAGATCACCCGGTGCCACTCGGTCTTTTCCTGTTTTTCCCCACCCTGCCCCGTCCACTGCCGGCTGGTCGCCAGTGACAGCGTAGCCACGCGGGAGCCGTTATTGGTGCTCCGCACCTCGGGATCGGCCCCCAAGTTCCCGATTAGCATGACCTTATTCAGACTGCGGCTCACGAAAAACCTCCGAACGCTGGGCGGGTCCGGACCAAGGGCGACAACAGTATATGACCCGCAAGTCATTCTGTCAATCAAAGATACGCCACTTGTGCCATTATTTTGCAGACACCCCGGCCGGGGGGATGGCAGCGCACAGCACTACCGCATCCTCCACGGGACGGCGGTAATAGCGCGCCCGCCGCGCCACCTCACCGAACCCCAGCGCTTCATACAGCCGGCGGGCGCCAGCGTTCGACTCGCGCACCTCGAGGTAGACCACGCGCACCCCCCGGGGCGCCAGTGCGGCGAGCACCTGCTCCACCAGCGCCCGTCCCACGCCGCGACGCCGATGCGCCAGCGCCACTCCGAGGTTGAGGATCTCGCCCTCGTCCGCGGCGCAATGCGCGACCACGTAGCCCGCGACCAAGCCGCCCGCCTCCGCGACGAGGAACGGGACGCCCGACGTCACGCACTCCGCGAAGTCGCGGCGTGACCAGGGATCGGAGAATACGACGCGCTCGATCGCGGCGACGTCGTCGACGTCAGCCGGCGTGGCCGGACGAATCCGGGAAGGGACGGCCGTGGCGCGCCTCCCATTGAGCCTGCGCTTCGGCAGGGCGTCCGTAAACGGGCTCAGCGGCGGCCGGATCGTCGAGCAGACGGCCCACGCCGCGCCCCAGCAGGCCGAGCAGCATGGTGGCGGCGGGAGGCAGGCTTTCGAGCGGCACGGGAGGAGTGCCCGCCCAGCTGGTCATCTGGTCCGCGAAGCGGGCGACGCCGACGCCGACCACCAGACGGGGGCGCACCGGTGCGATCCGCGCGAACTCCTCCGGCGTGAGCACCGCCGGCTGGACCAGGGTCTCCACCCGGTCCGAGTGGAAGGCATACATCGCACCGTACACCTGACCGCGCAGCGCGTCGAAACAGGCGGCCACCGGCTCCGGGCCCAGGCGCACGGCGGCGCCGGCGGCCGCCGCCATGAGCGACGGGATGGCGCGGATGTCGAGCCCGGCCTCGTGCGCCAGCCCCTTCGCCGCTGACCAACCGATGCGCAGGCCGGTGAAGCTCCCCGGTCCGTCGCCGACCACGATGCCGTCCAGGTCGCGGGGCCGGAGGCTCAGCCGGCGGAGCACGAAGTCGACCAACCGGATGATCTCTGCGGCGTGCCGGCGGGCGCCCTGCACATGCACGCCGCTCTCGGCGGCGGGGGGCCGGCCGGCGGCGACGCTGGCGGTGTCGGTGGCCGTGTCGAGGGCGAGCCAGTAGCCGCTCAACCCCGCACCTCCCAAATGCGGAATGCGGAGTGCGGAGTGCGGAATTGAGCGCACGCGTGTCGATCGGGGAGGCACGCATCCAGAATCGAACTCCCCCCTTCAATTCCGCATTCCGCATTCCGCACTCCGCATCCCCGCACCGCGCTCCAGTCCCTCACCGGATCTCCTCCAGTTCGCGGGTATCAGGATCCGGACCGTACCCGAGTCGGAAGTGCCGATCCAGCGGCGGGGCCCACGGTCCCGCCCGCTCCGGCCATTCGATCAGGACGATGGCTCTCTCGCGCACCATGTCGTCGAACGCCAGGTCGCGCGCTTCGTCGGGCGACCTGAGACGGTAGCAGTCCACGTGGTAGACGGGACGTCCGCCGGACGCCTCGTAGTGATGCACCAGAGCGTAGGTCGGACTGGTGGCCAGTACCCGGGCGCCGAGGCCTTCGCAGATCGCCTGGACCAGAGTCGTCTTCCCGGTTCCGAGGTCGCCGGACAGCCCGATCACCGCGGGGCCGGCGAGATCGCGCCCGAGCGCTTCACCGAACCGCTGGAGCTCGTCCGCGGACAGGCGCATGACGGCCGGTGTCGGCTTCGGCCCGGAGCTCGAGGATCTGGTCGCGCAGCAGGGCGGCGAGCTCGAAGTCGAGCTCTTCGGCGGCGGCCTGCATCTGACCTTCCAGTAGCTTGATGAGCGCGTCGCGCTCCTTGGCGTCGGCCGGGCGGGGCATGCCCCCCTCGGCGGGGCGCGCGGTCTTGGCGTCGGCGAAGCGGGTCGCGAAGCGCACCTGGTCCACCGATTTCACGATCGAGCGGGGCGTGATCCCGTGCTGCGCGTTGTACGCCACCTGTGTCTCCCGCCGGCGGGCCATCTCGTCGAGGGCGCGCTGCATCGAGCCCGTGATACGATCGGCGTAGAGAATGGCGCGCCCCTGGAGGTTGCGCGCGGCGCGACCGACGGTCTGGATGAGCGACCGGTCGGAGCGCAGGAAGCCTTCCTGGTCCGCGTCGAGGATGGCCACGAGCGAGACCTCCGGCAGATCGAGCCCCTCGCGCAGCAGATTGATTCCGACGAGCACATCGAACTCGCCGAGGCGCAGGCCCCGGATGATCTCGACGCGCTCGATCGCGTCGATCTCCGAATGCAGATAGCGCACGCGCACGCCGTGCTGTTGCAGGTAGTCCGTGAGGTCCTCGGCCATCCGCTTGGTGAGGGTGGTGACGAGCACGCGCTCGCCCTTCTTCTCGCGCAGCCGGATCTCGTGCAGCAGGTCGTCCACCTGCCCCTTCACGGGACGCACCTCTACCTCGGGGTCCACCAGGCCCGTCGGCCGGATGATCTGCTCCACCACGACGCCTCCCGACAGCCGCAGCTCCTCGTCGCCCGGCGTGGCGGATACGAACACCATCCGTGGCACGAGCTGCATGAACTCGTCGATGCGCAACGGCCGGTTGTCCAGGGCGGAGGGCAGCCGGAACCCGTAATCCACCAGGGTCTGCTTGCGGGAGCGATCTCCTTCGTACATCCCGCCGATCTGCGGCAGCGTCTGGTGCGACTCGTCGAGGATGCACAGGTAGTTCGCCGGGAAGTAATCGAGCAGGCAGGCGGGGCGCTCGCCCACCGCCCGCCCGGTCAGGTGGCGCGAGTAGTTCTCGATCCCCGTGCAGCGCCCGACTTCGAGCAGCATGTCGATGTCGAAGTTGGTGCGCGACTCGAGGCGCTGCGCCTCGAGCAGCTTGTTGCCGGCGCGGAGCTCCGCGAGGCGCCCGGTGAGCTCGGCGCGGATGGCCGTGACCGCGCGCTGGATGGTGGGGCGCTCGGTCACGAAGTGGGTGGCGGGGTAAACGGCGGCGCGCGGCAGCTCGGTGATCGTGTCGCCGCTGAGCGGATCGATCTTCGCGATGCGCTCCACCGTATCGCCCCAGAATTCGATCCGCACCGCCTGCTCGTCGTAGGCGGGGAACACCTCGATCGTATCGCCCCGCACCCGGAACGTGCCGCGCTCGAACGCGACGTCGTTCCGCTGGTACTGCACGCCCACCAGGTCTTCGAGCAGCGCGTCGCGGCCGCGCTCCTCGCCCACGCTGGCCGTCACGAGGCGCTGGCGGTACATCTCGGGATCACCCAGGCCGTAGATGGCCGACACGCTCGCTACGATCACCACGTCCTCGCGCTCCATCAGGCTCGACGTGGCCCGCAGCCGCAGCCGGTCGATGTCGTCGTTGATCGACGAGTCCTTGGCGATATAGGTGTCGGTCTGCGGGACGTATGCCTCGGGCTGGTAATAGTCGTAGTACGAAATGAAGAATTCCACGGCGCTGCGCGGGAAGAACGATTTGAGCTCTCCGTACAGCTGGGCCGCGAGCGTCTTGTTGTGCGACAGCACCAGCGTGGGCCGACCGAACTGGGCGACGACGTGCGCCATCGTCATCGTCTTGCCCGAGCCGGTGACGCCGAGCAGCGTCTGGTAGCGGTCGTCCCGGGCGAGGCCCGCCGACAGCTCCCGGATCGCGCGCGGCTGATCCCCCGCCGGGGTGAACGGGGACACGAGGTCGAACGGCATCGACGAAAGTTAACCGACGACGGGCTGGGTCTGGGGGCCCGATTCGCGGCGCGACACCTCCATCACGCCCTTCACGCGCCGGATGGCGCGGATCACCTTGCTCAGGTGGGTCTGGTTCTCTACCTCGACCAGCACGGACCCGAACACCGCCCCGTCCCGGGTCGAAATCTCGGCCGAGCGGATGTTGGTCCCGGACTCGCTGATGGCCGTGCAGATGTCGGCGTACAGACCGCGCCGGTCCTCCCCGCTCACCGCCAGGCGGACGACGAACGTCTCGCCCTCCGACTCCTGCCAATCGATGTCGACGCGGCGCTCCGCCTCGGTCGAGAGCACCAGCAGGTTGGGGCAGTCGGAGCGGTGAATCGAGATGCCGCGCCCCTGGGTGACGTAGCCGACCACGGCATCGCCCGGGACCGGCTGGCAACACTGGGCGTACCGCACCATCAGGCCGTCCACCCCCTGGATCTTGATGCCCCGGCCGAGTCGCAGCCGCTCGATCACGCGCCCGAACGCCGTCGGCCTCGGCGCCTGCAGGTCGTCGACGGGCAGGTCGGGGTAGAGCGCCCGCATCAGCGTGCCGAGTGCCAGGTCGCCGGCCCCGAGCGCAGCCTGGAGCTGCTCCGCCGTGCCCACGGAGAGGGTCGCGGCGGCCCGCTCGAGGCGCTGCGCGTCGGGCGCGGCGAGCCGGCGGCGCCGTACTTCGCGCGCCAGGATCTCCCGGCCCAGCTCCAGGCTCTTCTCGTGCTCCTCCTGGCGGATCCACTGGCGGATCTTGTGCCGCGCCCGCGCCGTCTGCACGTGGGCCAGCCAGTCGCGCGAGGGCTTCGCCTGGGGGCTCGTCATCACCTCGACGGTGTCGCCGTTTTTGAGGGGCCGGTGCAGCGGCGCGATGCGGCCGTTGATCCGGGCGCCCTGGCAGCGTTGGCCCACCTCGGTGTGCACGGCGAACGCGAAATCGAGCGGCGTGGCGCCTTTGGGGAGCCGCTTCACGTCCCCGCGCGGCGTGAACACGAAGATCTCGTCCTGGTACAGGTCGACCTTGAGGAACTCGAGGAATTCCTCGGGCGTGTGTGCGTCCTGCTGCAGCTCGAGCAGCTGGCGGAACCACGCGAGATGGCGGTCCAGCTCGTCGGGGCTCTTGCGCCCCTCCTTGAAGAGCCAGTGCGCCGCGATGCCGTACTCCGCGGTGTGGTGCATCTCGCGCGTGCGAATCTGAATCTCGTAGAGCTGACCCCCCGGACCGAACACGGTGGTGTGGAGCGACTGGTACCCGTTGGACTTGGGGCTGGCGATGTAGTCTTTGATCCGCTCCTGCAGCGGAGTCCAGCTGTGATGGATGGCGCCGAGCACGTGGTAGCACTCGGGGATGTTGTTCACGAGCACGCGCACGGCGAGCAGGTCGTAGATCTCCTCGAACGGCTTGCCCCGCTTGCGCATCTTCTTGTAGATCGACCACAGGTTCTTCGGTCGTCCGGTGATCTCGATGTCGGCCAGCCCGGCTTCGCGCAACGCGTCGCCCAGCGGCGCGTGCAACCGCTCGATGGTCCGTTCGCGCTCCAGCCTTTTCGCCTTGACGTTGCGCGCCAGCGTGCGGTAGTCCTCGGGCTCGAGGAACTTGAACGCCAGATCCTCGAGCTCCGCCTTGACGCCGGCCATGCCGAACCGGTGCGCGAGCGGGGCGTAGATCTCGCGCGTCTCGAGCGCGATGCGATGCTGCTTGTCCGGGTCGAGGTGCTCCAGGGTCCGCATGTTGTGCAGCCGGTCCGCGAGCTTGATGATGATCACGCGGGCGTCCTTCGCGACCGACAGCAGCAGCTTGCGGTAGTTTTCGGCCTGCTCCTCGGCGGTGGAGCGGAACGTGAGGGTGGAGAGCTTGGTGAGCCCGTCGACCAGCTCGGCGACTTCGGGCCCGAAGGTGCGGCGGATGTCTTCGACGGAGACGTCCGAGTCTTCCACGACGTCGTGCAGCAGGGCCGCCGCGATCGTGACCGAGTCCATTTGCTGCTCGGCGAGAATCGTGGCCACGGCGACGCTGTGCGACACGTAGTCGTCACCCGATTGGCGCTTCTGGCCGCGGTGTGCCTGGGCGCTCAGGCCATAGGCCCTCGCCAGGAGGTCGAGGTCGAGACGGTCGCGCTGCAGCGCGACCGCCCGAGCGAGCTCGGGGGCGAGGAGTGGAGCGGTGCTGGTCACCTCTGGACGATGGCGCGGTCGGGTCGCCTCGTCAACGCGGGAGACGCGAGCGTCCGTGGACTCCCATAATGTGCCGTCGCTCAATGGTTTAAGGGCTCTCTCGCCAGGGTCGGTCCGGCCACCTATGATGATGCAACTCCTTCAGAGGCGCCGCATGCGATTCCACTCGACCGTCTCACTCCGCGCGCTGTGCGTGGTTGCAGCCGTCGCGCCCGTCTTCGCCTGTGAGCCAAACGCGGGCCCGAGCAGGTTGACCGCGCCGCTCGTTGCGTCGCGCAGCGCCGCCACGGAAGAACTCGCCAGTCCGGGGTGGCAGGCGATCGAGGCAAACCTGGTCGCACAGGCCAACCTCGCGGCCGTCGTCTCGACTCGCGCGTACTCCCTGCTCGGGGTCGCGCAATACCTGGCGGTGCAACGGACCGAAGGCAGCAGGCGGGACGAGCACAGCCGTGATGCGTCCGATGCCGGGGCCGTCGCGGGCGCGTCCGCGGTTGTGCTGAGCTATCTGTTCCCTTCTCAGGCACAGGCGCTCGAGGACACGGTGAAGGCACAGAGGGGCGGAGGTCCCGGGTTTGCGCGCGGCGAAGTGATCGGCCGGGCGGTGGGCGCCGAGATCGTGGCACGAGCGCAAGCTGACGGCTTTTCCACTCCGTTCACGCGTACCATTCCGGTGGGCGCCGGGTTCTGGGTCAGCAATACCACCCCGGCGACCGTCGCCGGCGGGCCGTTGCCGAGCGTACGCCCCTGGTTCCTGACGTCCGCGCGCCAGTTCCGGCCGGGCCCTCCGCCGGCGTTCGGGTCGAGAGGCTTCCTGGCGGGACTGGCGGAGATCCGGCACCTCTCCGACACCCGCACCGCCGAGCAGATCGCGATCGCCACGGTCTGGGCGCAGGGCGCGGGTACACCCACGACCGCGGGATTCTGGCTCCAGATCGCGACCGACGGCATCCAATCGCACCGATTGTCGGAGCGGCAGGCGACACACCTCTACGCGTTGCTCGGCGCCTCGATGTTCGACGCGCAGATCGGGTGCTGGGACGCGAAGGAGACGTACTGGTTCATCCGGCCGTGGCAGGCCGATCCCGGGATCACGGTCGTCGCCGCGGTCGGGAAGCCCAACCACCCGTCCTATCCGTCCGGCCACAGCTGCATCTCCTCGTCGGCCGTATGTACGGTGGCATTCATTACCGCTTCGACATCGAAGCCGGGCAGCAGCTCGGGCGGAGCGTGGCGCGGTTCGCCATGCGAGCCGACCGATCGGGCCACTCCGCGCTGACGCCTGACACCGACCACGAGCGTCACGGAGTGCGGTAGCCCGTTTCCGGGGGCCTACAACAATCCCGCCTCGGCGAAGCTCACGTAGCGAGCGCCTCCCACGATCACATGATCGTACACCGGGAGGTCGAGCAGCCGGCCTGCGTCCACCAGCTGGCGCGTGACCGCGCGGTCGTCGGCCGAGGGCGTGGGGTCGCCGCTCGGGTGGTTGTGCACGACGATGATCCCGGCCGCGGCCTCGGCGATCGCCGCCCGGAACACCTCCCGCGGGTGCACCAGCGAGCTGTTCAAGATCCCGCGAGTGATCAACAGGTCGCCCAGGATCTGGCTCTGGCTGCCCAGAGCCAGCACGTGGAATTCTTCCACCACCAGGTCGCGCAGCCGCGTCCCGTAAAAGCGCTGCACGTCCGCCGGTCCCCGCACCCGCTCCGGGGGCGGCTCCGTTTCGGTCCCCACGCGGCGGCCCAACTCGAGCGCCGCGGCGACGCGCGCGGCCTTGGTCCGTCCCACTCCCGGGACCTTCGCCAATTCCGCCGACGGCCGCCCCGCGAGGCGTCGTAACGAGCCGTCCACCCGCGCCAGCACGTCGCCCGCCACCGCGAGGGCGTCACGTCCGGCTGACCCCGTCCCCAGGAGAATCGCCAGGAGCTCCTGCCCCGTCAGGGCGGCGGGGCCCACGCTCCAGAGGCGCTCGCGCGGCCGGTCGTGCGCAGGGTGTTCGGCAAGGCGCAGGGGCAT
>WNGC01000044.1_pt1 | contig 56445 bp, 38 predicted proteins | sample 5400051 | NCBI WGS metagenome assembly WNGC01 (sample SAMN13153368, study PRJNA577476) | soil metagenome | isolation source: 20 cm soil or saprolite under grassland replicate 2 | place: USA:California | collected 2016-06-15
GAGGGTGTGCCGTCCACCACCACCCGGCGCTCGAGCTGCGCGAGAAAGTGTCCCGCATCGTAGGCGGGGTCGGCGTACCCGAGCATGTCGAAGTCGAGCAGCACGAGGCGCTCGCCCGCGAGCAGGAATTGGCCGGCGCCCAGGTCGCCGTGCACCGGCGCGAGGTCCGTCGGATCGAGGTGGCGCACCGCCTCCACGAGCTGCGCCCGCAGCGGCGCGATCAGCTCCGCAGGCTCGTTGCAGCGCGCCAGGATCTGCTCGACGAGCCGCTCGGCGGACGTGGGCGGCTCGGGCGCCCAGTCGAGGCGATGCAACTCCGCGATCATGCGCGCGGCGCGGCGCAGTAACCGCGGCTTCGAGTCGTCTACGATTCCCGCGAGCGCCGCACCCTCCACCCAGGGAAACACGAGCAGGCGCTCGCTGGCGATACACGCGATCGGCAGACACAGCTCGCCGGCGTCGGTCCGATAGCGCTCGGCCAGCGCCCGGGCGTGGGTCCAGGCGCGGCCGGCGAAGTCGTCGGCGTATGCCTTGAGGGCGTAGCTGCGCTCCTCGCCGGAGCGGAAGGACAGGCGCGCTCGGACCACGAACCGGTCCGTATGCACGCTCGCCACCGTCGTCGTCACGCGCACGAGGTCTGTGCGCTCGCACGGAAGCTCGAGCGCCACGCCGGGCTGCTGCAGGCGCAGGAGTTGCGCCTCGAGAGCGGCGCGCTGCTCGGGGGTGGGCACGCAGCGCAGCCGCATCAGTCACCGCCCAGCCAGCGGGTCAAGTAGGCGGTGAGCCGGGCGGCCCCGTCGAACGACGGGATGACTTCGCGCACGCGCCGCGCGTGCTCCGCGCGGTCACGGCTCAGCGCCCATTGGAGGGCGTCCGCCAGCCGCCCCGCATTCAGCTCCCGTGGGTGCACGCACCGCGCCAGCCCATGCTGCGCCAGCAGCCTGGCGCGTATCTCCTGCTCGACCTTGTCCGTGGCGCGCGGCACGACGACGAGCGGGCGCCCCGCCGCCAGCACCTCGCACACGCTGTTGTACCCGCCCATACTCACGACCGCGTCGGCCGCCGCGAACAACTGGAGATTGTCGGCCTGCGTGACCACCCGGCACGTGGCCGTCGCGCGCGCCTCGAGCGCCGCCCGCAGCGGGGCCGGCATGAACGGTCCCGTCACCACGATCGCCCCCAGCTCGACCCGCTGCGCCTGGAGCAGCGTCACGGCCGCCACGGCGGCCTCGAGCACCGGATAGCCGTCGCTCCCGCTGCCCACGGTCGCGACGACGAGGGGCCCGCTCCCGGGAACGCCGTACTGCCGCCGCACGTGATCGGCATCGACGGGCACGGCAGGGACATCGCGCACGACGTAGCCGCAGTAGTGGAGCTTGGGCCGGACGCACGGCGGGATGCCGTAGGCTTCCGCGACGTCGTACAGCGCCGGCGAGCCGTACACCGCAATGCCGTCGTACAGGTGCTCGAGCGCCTCGTACACGCCCAGCTCGCGCCATTGGGCGCGAATGCGCACCGTGTCGTCCATGATGTCCCGCAAGCCGAACACGAACCGCGTCTCGGGACGCTGCGCCTTGAGCGCGGCGAGCCCGTCCGCGAATTCTCCCTTGGCGCCCAGCGGCTCGTGGTCCACGAGCACCACGTCCGGCTCGAGGCCCAGCACCGCGTCCCGCAGGATCGCGCCGCGGAGGCGGCGGAAGTGCCGCTTCACCTCCTCTTCTTGGGGAGGCGCGAGGCGCACCCCGTCGGGGGTGAGCAGAGTCGGCAGTTTGATGTAGTCACACCGCGGTGGCAGGGCGAACTGGCCCGCCACGGGCGACGCCGTCGCGACGTAGGCGACCGCGTTCGGGTACCGGGCCAGCACGTGGCGGGCAATCGTGAGGGTCCGGGTGACGTGCCCCATGCCATGCGTGTCCTGCGCATACAGAAACAGGGTGCGGACATTGAGCGGCAGCGACCGCAACACCGTCATGCGATCGCCCTACGCTGACGCGGGCACCGGCACGCCCGCGGCGGTGCTGTCCAGCAGGCCCGCCACGAGCCCGCGGATGCGGTCGAGACCGCCGAGATCGAGGCGCTGGCGGATGGGGGGTGGGGGGCCGAGGTCGCGCGCCAGCCACGCGGAGAGCGCGCCGGGGCTGAGCGCGTCGGGGTGCAGCACCTCGACCAGGCCCAGCTCGCGCAGGCGCTGGGCGCGGATCCACTGCTCCGCCTCCGGCGCTACCCGCGGCACGATGAGGGCGTGCTTCTCGAACGACAGGATCTCGCAGCACGTGTTGTAGCCGCCCATGGCGATCACCCGGTCGGCCCGCTCGATCAGCGCGATCGGCTCGGGCACGAAGTCCAGCACGCGGACGTTGGCGCGTTGCTGCGCGTCGTCGCGCACCCGCTGGCGCTGTTCCCACGGCATGAGGGGGCCCGTCACGAGCACACCGGTCATGTCCCCGGGCAGCTCGGCCTGGAGAAACGCCCCGGCCAGCGCTTCGCCGTCGTGCCCGCCGCCCACGAGACAGAGCGCGATCTTGCCCGGCGGCAGGCTTTCCAGCATGGGGTCGCCCCGGGCCGCGGCGAGGTCGAGGCGGGGCCGCTGGTCGAGATATCCCGTGTAGCGCGCCTTGGCCGCCACGTCGGGGCCGAGCCCGTACTCGCGCACGGGGTCGAACACGGTCGGATCGCCGTAGATCCATACGGCGTCGTAGAAGTTCCGGATGGCGTCCAGATTGGCGCGGTCGGCCCAGGTGCGTCGCACCGTCTCGCCGTCGTACAGCACCTCGCGCAGCCCGAGCACGCAGCGCGTGTTGCCGCGCGTGCGCAGGCGGTCGAGCGTGGTGGCGAGCTCGCCCGCGACGCCGAGCGGCAGGTAGTCCACGATGAGCACGTCGGGGTCGAACACTTCGATGGCGCTGCGGATGACGCGGGTGCGCAGGGCGATCAGGTCCTGGTTGGACACGTCCAGCAGGAAGCGCGGGTTGTACGCCCCGTCGGGCTCGCGGCGCAACGCCGGCAGCGTGACGCAGTCCACACCCTCGGGCAGCAGCAGGGCGCCGGCCTGCCACGCCTCCGCGATCATCACGATGGCCGGCTGGAGCTCGGAGGCGCGCAAGGCGTGGGCGATCGACGCGTTGCGGCGGATGTGACCGAACCCGACCATCCCCTGGGAGTACATCGCCACGCGCGGCGGAGACGGCGCCTGGGTGGGGCGACTGTCCCGTCGGGGGCGTCCCGGCCGCACCCGCGGCGGCGAGGTCGCCGCCCTGGAGCGCAGCCGGATGTCGTCGACGATGCTCTCGATCTGGGCCAGCTCCTGCGGCGTCGCCTCGGTGCCGGACAGGGCGCCGAGCACCAGCTGGAGGCTCGAGCCCTTGAGCGCGCGCGTCGCCGCCCGGCCCGGGGCGCGCTGCAGCTCCGCCGGCACCACCGGCTCGCCGCACGCGGCGCGCTCGGCCGCCTTGAGCACGTATTTCGCCACGCGCCGGGACGCGTCCGGCACGCCGCGGAACGCGGGGAAGCTCGACATGTCGACCACGTACGCGCGGCCGCCGCTCTCCACCACGTTGACGCCGAACAGGTCGATGCCCAAGGCCGCGCCACAGCGCCGCGCGATGTCCACCAGCTCGGGGGAGAGCGCGAACGCGGCGCCCTCCGGGCCGCGCAGCACGCCGAACAGCTCCGGCCCGATCGAGTACACCATGCGATCGGGGCCGTCCGGCGGATGGTAGCGCTGGGCGAACACCGGCTCCTCGATGCCGGCGAGCGCCGCAAGCTCCGCCGCGTTGGTGACGACCTCGGGGCGGTGCTTCTTGTAGCGGCGGTACGGCTTGACGATGAGCGGCCCGCGGTCGAGCGCCGGCAGCAGCTGGCTCGAGTGCGACGCGGCGAACGTCTCCGGCACGGACACACCCGCCGCCCGGAGCACGCGGAACGTCACGACCCGGTCGCGCAGCAGCGCCGAGACGGGGTACGGGTTGAGCACTCTGGCGCCGGCGCCGTGGAGGTCCGCAGCCACGCTCATCGCGAGGTCGCTGCGGCTTTTCAGGACGAAGAGATCATGATCGAGACTGACCCGGGCGACGTCGATCAAGTCGTCGCCGAGATGCAGGGGCTCCGCCGTCGCCCCCCACTGGCGCAACCACGTAACGATGTCCGCTTGGTGGCGATCCTCGGTGAACGACCGCCCCATCAAGAAACCGATCCGCACAATGCCCTCCCGAGGCCGTTGCGCCGGGTGGCCCGGGGGGCAAACCGTGTACCAGCCGCGTAACGACTCCGTTACGCCTACGCGCCCCTCACAAATTGCTGGCCACGCGCAGCGTGACGCAGCCGCAACACCCCACGATGGGGCCGCAATTCAGTGCGCGCGCGGTCCTGACGGCTGCGCGAACTGGGGCGCAGCGATCTCCACCGTCCCCTTCTACTTTATGTGACATGGATCACCCTCCTCTGCTCACTCGCCGCCGCTTTCTCACCGCCACCGGCGGTGCCCTCGCCGCCGCCGCGTTGGGCGACGGCTTCGGGCGTGAGCCGGCGGCGATCGAGCTGACCCGGCAGGATCTGCTCATCCCGGGGCTCCATCCCCGACTCGCCGGCCGGCGCGTGGCCTGCGTCACGGACGTGCACCTGCACCGGGCCTTCTCGCGCGCGGCGCGGGCCGCGCTCGCGCTGCTCGAGCGCGAGCGTCCCGACGTCGTCCTCCTGATCGGCGACATCTGCAACTACCGTCGGGACCTGCCCGTGCTGGGCGACTGGGCGCGCGCGGCTCGCGGCACGCAGGCCACCTTCGCCACGCTGGGCAACTGGGAGCACGACGGCGGCATCGATCGCGGCCGGGCGGAGCGGACGTACGGCGCGGCGGGAGTGGAGCTGCTCTACAACTCGAGCGCGCGGGTGACGATCGGCGGCGCGGAGCTCACGCTGGTGGGCATCGACGACCCGGTGGCCGGCGAGCCGGACCTCGCCGCCGCCGTGCGGTCGCTCGATGCCGCCGATCATGCGCTTTGGATGGTGCATGCGCCGGGGTTCGTGGACGGCGTGCCGCGCGACCGCTTTCCCGCGCCCGCCGCGATCCTCAGCGGCCACACACACGGCGGTCAGATCCGGCTGCCGTTCTACGCGCCGTACACGCCGTACGGGAGCGGGCGCTTCGTGGCGGGGTGGTACCGCGACACACTGGCGCCGCTCTACGTGTCGCGCGGCATCGGCACCGTGACGATTCCGGCGCGGTTGTTCTGTCTGCCGGAGCTGGCGGTTTTTACGCTGCGGGGCTAGAGGGCTTTGGGCTCGGGGAGTGCCGCCTTGAGCAGTCCGTCCCTCCCGGTGAGACCAAAGCGGTTCAGCTCGGCCAGCACGGCGAGATGCCCGGCGGTCAGATCGTCCGGCCCGAGCACGGCGCCGCAGCGCGCGCACGACACCACGAGCAACACCCTCGGGATGGCGGGCGCGCGGGCCCCCTGACCGGGCTGCGGGGTCGAATCGAGTCCACTGCAGCGGCGACACAGCATCGTGTCGGCACAGTGTTCAAAAAGGGGGCCGTCGCCGCCTGAAACCGCGTTGTGGCGACTGCGCCTCAGGTGGTGTGGCGGCTCCCCATAAAACGGTTCCTATAAAGATGAAGGGGTCAAGGGGCGTGCAGCACAATACCGGTGAGGCGCACGTCCCCACCGGGCGCCACCTGGACGCGCTGCTCGAACGGGGCGAATCCGTCGCGCACGATGCGCACCTGATGCCATCCGGCAGCGATCGGCAGGGCGGCCATGGGCGTGTGCCCGACGAGGCGGCCGTCGATGTAGAGCTCGCCCCAGGGCGTCGCGCCGACGAACAGGTGTCCCGCGGCGACGACGGTGGGGGGGCGGCGGGGCTGCGCTGGCGGGCGTGGCGCGACCCGCTCCACCACCGCAGCAGCGGTGTCCGGCGGCGGCACCGGATCGACTGAATGTGGCGGCTCGGCGACGACGACGGTCGCGACCTCGGGCGGCGGAGACGCGAGCCGGAAGGCGGTCAGCCCGGCGGCCGCGAGCGCGAGCGCCAGTGCCGCGCCAAGCGCGAGCCGCCGCAGCATCGGCGCGCGTGGCCCCCCCTCCTCCCCCTCCCCCCCCGGCTCGTACCCGTCGTCCCACAACACCGGGGGCGCGACCGGCGGCTGCGCGAGCGGTGCCGCCGGCTGCGGCACTGGTGCCGGCGCCGGTGCTGCTCCCGCGGCGAGCGCCGCGACGAGATCGAGGACCGTGGCATAGCGATCCTGCGGATCCGGGCTGAGGGCCCGGGTGAGGGCCTCGCGCACGCCGCGGGGCACGGGCGGGCGGTCGCCGGGCGATGCCGCCGCTTCCAAGCACTCGAGGGCCAGCACAGCCAGGCCGTATTGATCGGCTGCCGGCCCGAGCTGGCGCGCGTGGCGCTCTTCGGGCGTCACGTAGTGCGCGAGCCGCGAGCGCGATGCGGCGGCGGCGTGCGGGAGGCCGGCCTCGAGCGCACGAGCGAGGACAAAATCACTCAACAGCGCCAACCCGTCGGACGCCACCATGACGTTCGAAGGCTTTACGTTTCCGTGGGTCACGCCGCGGCAATGCGCGTAGTGCAGGGCGGCTGCGAGCTGCTCGACGAGGCGCAGGCAGGTGTGCGGCTCCAACGGCCCGCCGTTGCGCAGCACGTCGTCCAGCGATCGCCCGTCGATGTGCGGCATCGCGTACCACAACAGCTGCGAGGTACGACCGAATCCGCGGACGGGGATGATGTGGGCGTGATCGAGTGTCGCCCAGGCAGCCATGGCGGCCTCAAACCCTGCGCTGGCCCGCTCCTGCCTCCAGGCGTGCGGGAGCACCTTCAGGGCGACCACCTGCCCGGCGGCCCTGTCCCGAGCGAGGTAGACGCAGGAGAGCGGTCCGCAGCGCTCGCGCCGCTCCACCTGGTACCGATCGCCCAGCTCCAGCGCGACCGCCATGTCGAGCTCGTCCCGCGCCGTCGCGGTCCTGGGGAGCTTCCGCGTGGTGGCTCGCGTCATCTGGTCCGTAGTCACCCTCTCCCCGCCGCGCGCTCAGTGCAGGTGGGTGAGCGTGTAGACCGTCACCGGAATACCGAGCAGCACGGCAATGAACCGCAGTGGCTCGTACAGATCCCCATGAGTCCTGGACGGCACGACCAAGTGGTCACCAGACCGCACGTGCAGCGCGTCCAGGGTCGCCCCCTGCTCCATGGCCCGCCGGAGCGCCTTCCCCTCGAGAAACGCCTTGCCGTCTCGCTCCAGCCGCAACTTGTTCATCTTCGCGTCTTTCGTGGGTCCGCTCGCCGCCGTGAGCACCGCCGGGAGGATCGCGTCGGGGGGCATGCTGTAGTACCCGGGCCGCCCCACCTCCCCCGTCACACCGAGGGTCACGAGGGAGCGAGCGTGTATCACCGGGTCTTTGATGTAGCCGCCGATCGTGCGGGCCAGAACGGATTCGACCTCGGAGCGCAGGACTCCGCGTAAGGACACCTTCCCCACCACCGGGAGCAGGAGCTCCTGCCCCATCCCGACCGTGAACGTGTCGCACAGCTGTTGCTCCTGCGACTTGCCGACCTGGGCCGAGCGCTCGTCACGGCCGACGAAGACCCCGGGGTCCTCGACAGCCAGCAGGACGCGGTCGCCCACCCGGAAGTCCCCCTCGTCCAGCCGCGCACGGACGAACGTCGTCTCGGTGCTGACCGACGTCGGGGGCGAAGGGGAGCGCGCCAACTCGCGCAGCCGTCCGAGCGTGGCTACCAGCTCTGGCCGGCTCGCCTGCATCCGGTAGGCGTCGCTGTTCGGTTGCTGCGGCGTGGCGGACGCCGGCAGGACCGCGATCAGCACGACCGCGACGAGCGCGGCAACGGCATTCTTCAGTGGCATGGGCCTGTTACTCCACGGTGACGCTCTTGGCAAGGTTGCGGGGCCGGTCGACGTCGCAGCCGCGCTGGACCGCGATGTGGTAGGCCAGGAGCTGCAGGGGAATCGTGGTCAGCACGGGCGAGAGCAGCGACGCGGTCGCCGGCACGCGCAGCTGGTGCTCGACGAGAGTCCCCAGGTCGTTGCTTCCTTCGGTCGTCACGGCGATGAGGCGCCCGCCGCGCGCCTTCACCTCCTGCATGTTGGAGCGCACCTTCGCGTACACGGCGTCGCGCGGCGCGACGAACACGACCGGCATGGCCGCGTCGATCAGCGCGATCGGGCCGTGCTTCATCTCGGCCGCCGGGTAGCCCTCGGCGTGGATGTAGGAGATCTCCTTGAGCTTCAGGGCGCCCTCGAGCGCGGCCGGGAAATTCACGCCCCGTCCCAGGTACAGGAAATTGTGCGCATCGGCGAAGCGCGCGGCCAGCGCCCGGACGTCGGGCTCGAGCGCCAGGGCGCGCGTCACCAGCTGCGGCAGCTGGATCAGGCGGCACACCAGCTCCCGGCCCCGCTCCGCCGTCAGCCCGCGCGCCCGCCCGAGGTAGAGCCCCAACAGCGCCAACGCCACGATCTGCGACGTGAACGCCTTGGTGGACGCGACGCCGACCTCGGGTCCCGCGTGCAGATAGATTCCGCCGGCGCACTCGCGCGCGATCGTGCTCCCTACCACGTTGACGATCCCCACGACGCGCGAGCCGGCAGCGCGCGCGGCGCGCAGCGCCTCCAGCGTGTCGGCCGTCTCGCCCGACTGCGAGATCGCCAGCGTGAGCGTCCCCGGCCCCACCAGCGGCCGCCGGTAGCGGTACTCCGACGCGTACTCCACCTGCACCGGAATCCCCGCCAGCTCCTCGATCAGGTCGCGGCCAACCAGCCCCGCGTGCCACGACGTGCCGCACGCCACGATCACGATGCGCTGGATCGCGGCACACTCCTCGGGGGCGAGGTTCAGACCGTTGAGGCGCGCGTTCCCCGCTTCGGGCAAGAGCCGCCCGCGCAACGTCGCCCGTACCGTGTCGGCCTGCTCCCTGATCTCCTTGAGCATGAAGTGGGCATGACCGCCCAGCTCGATCTGCGACACGTCCCAGGACACGTCGTCCACGGCGCGCAGCTGCACGTGCGACTCGCGATCGAGCACCGAGTACCCCGCCGGCGTGAGGACCGCGATGTCGCCGTCGTCCAGGTACACGACGGAGCGCGTGTGTTCGAGCACGGCCGACGCGTCCGACGCCACGAACAGCTCGTCGTCGCCGATCCCCAGCAGCACCGGCGATCCCTGCCGCGCCACCACGATTTTCCCCGGCTCCGTGGCCGACACGACGGCCAGCCCGTAGGTCCCCTCCACCAGCGCCAGCGCCGCGATCACCCGCGCCTCGAGGGTCTCCCCCGCCGCATCCTCGATCAGGTGCGCCAGGGTTTCGGTGTCGGTGTCGGTGGTGAACCGATGGCCACCGCGCTCCAGCACCGCCCGCAGCGCGTCGGCGTTCTCGATGATCCCGTTGTGGACCAGCGCCACGGTACCGCTGCAATCTGTGTGGGGATGCGCGTTACGGGTGGTGGGCGCGCCGTGCGTGGCCCAGCGCGTGTGCGCGATCCCGCTCGTGCCGTGCAGCGGCGCGCGCCCCAGCAGCTCCCCCAGCGCCCCGACCCGACCCGCCAGCTTCGTCACCATCACGCCGGCGCCGTTCTGCACCGCCACGCCCGCCGAGTCGTATCCGCGGTACTCCAGCCGGTGCAAACCCTCGACCAGGATCGGCGCCGCCTCCCGCTTCCCCACGTACCCGATGATGCCGCACATGTCAGAGATCCTTCGGGCCGGAGGGAACGGGAGGTGTGCGCAGCAGCGCGTCGCCACCGGCGAGACCGAACTGGTTCAGCTGGGCGAGCTTCAGGACGAGGCGGGCCGTGAGGTCGGCGGGGCCGAGCACCACGCCGCACTGCCCGCACAAGACCCCCGCCCGGACGTACACCCCAGGCGCGTCGAGCGGGAACGGACGCCAGTCCGGTAGGTTCGCGGTGCAATGCCGACACAACATCGTGCCGCCATGCGCTATCAAGATTGGGGCCGCCGTCCCCGCTCCCCCGGCGGCGCGGCGCGCCCGGCAAACGCCGCAGGTGCGTTACACCCTTGTTGACAGATCACCGCGACGTGGGGCCGGCGCGCGCGGGGTTTCCATCCCAACAAGGGCCGCCGCAAGCACTTGCCGCCCGTGCTCCCGCGCACGCGGTATGCACGTACTGCGCGCATGCCGGTCCCGGCCACACCCGCACACGCCCCCCTCGTGTTGATCGCGAACGCCCAAGAGTGGGTGACGCGCTCGCTCGAGAGCATCCTGCGGCCCGCCGGCTACGCGGTCCTGAAAGCGTATACGGGCCGCGATGCGCTCGAGGGCGCGCGCCGCGCGATCGCGGACGTCATCATCCTCGACGGTGCGCTCCCCGAGACCGATGTGCTGGCACTGTGCCGCGCCCTGCGCGTCGACCCCTCCATCACGGCCAGCACCCCCATTCTCGTGACGATGCCCGGACCGCTCGGCCGGACGCAGGTGCTCGACGCGCTGCGGGCGGGGGCGAACGGGGTGTGGGGCCAGCCACTCGACACCGAAGAATTTCTGCTGCGGCTCGAGGGGCACGTGCGGGCCAAGCTCGATGCCGACGCGGCGCGCGACGGCGGCCTGGTCGATCCGCGTACCGGGTTGTACAACGCCCGGGGGCTCGAGCGCCGCGCCCGCGAGCTGGCGGCGGAGGTGGATCGCCGCGACGCGTCGCTCGCGTGCGTCGTGCTCGCGTCTGAGACGGACGGCTCGACGCTCGTCGACCCGCTGGCGCGGGCGCTCCGCGCCGCCGCGCGGGGTGCGGACACCGTCGGCCGGCTGGGCGCGCGTGAATTCGCCGTGCTCGCCCCAGACACGGACGGCGACGGCGCGGTCAAGCTGTTTCGCCGCCTGTCGGGCGCGCTCGTCGGACTGACCGCGCGCGCGGGCGGCAGAAACGCGGCGCCGCCGTTGCCTTTGCGGGCGGGATATGACGCCCGCTCCGGATTCCGTACGGCGGCGCTCGATCCCGCCGTGCTGCTGGGGCGCGCGCTGCACGCGCTGCGCGCGGCGGAAGAGGATCGAAACGGCGGGGGGACCATCCGGCAGTTCGTGAGTCGACCCACCCCGCAGTAGCTCCGCTGCGGCGACGGACGGGCCACACGCAAGTCCGATACCACGAGCGATCACTCACCAACCTGTTGTATCCGGAGCGGATAGCCGACGCGCCTCGCGACAGCCTCCGCGCGGTGCAACACATTCCCTACGACCGTCGGTGGCCCAAACCCGCCCGGCTCCCGTCGGCCGGCGCGCCGGCATGACGCCAGCCCCTCACAAGATCGCCCGGTAAGTGCTATCTTCCCACTCGCGTCGATCGGTGATGGGGCGCACATGCGTGCGGCCTGTGCGCTTCAGCGACCGCGACGACGCACAACGTGCGGGGAGTTCTCGATGTCGAAGCCATCCGATCAGTCGGCCGTCTTGTCGCGCCCGGGATCGTCGGTCGCATCGCGCAGCCTGTCGCAGCTCGTTCCCGTCGAGCCGGCAACCAAGCCCAGCATCCGGATCCTGGTGGCCGACGACGAGCGCACGCTGCGCGAGAGTTGCGCGAGCGTGCTGGGCGTCGAAGGCTACAACGTCACGGTCACCGGCCGTGGTGAGGAAGCCCTCGAGCTGTTGCGGCGCCGTGCCTTCGACATCGTCCTGCTCGATCTCTACATGACGCCGGTGAGCGGCAGCGAGCTGCTCGCCGCCGCGCTCGCCGCCAACGCGGACACGATCGCGATCGTCATCACCGGCAAGCCGACCGTGGAAGCGAGTCTGCAGGTGCTGCGGGCCGGCGCGTGGGACTTTCTGCCAAAGCCGTTCACGGGCAGCCAGCTGCAGATCCTCGTCGGACGCGCTGCGCACGCCGTCGCGGTCGCGCGGGAATCGCGCGTGCTGCACGAGCAGCGCGGCGTCCAGCCCGGTGACCGCGTCGCGGTGCTCGGCAGCGCGGCCAAATACAACGAGGTGATCGCCCTCGCCCGGCGCGTCGCCGCCACCGACGCCTCGGTGTTCATCACCGGCGAAAGCGGCAGCGGCAAGGAGCTGATCGCCCAGTTCATCCATCACCACAGTCGCCGCGCCAGCCGGCCGGTGGTGGCCGTGAACTGCGCCGCGCTCCCCGAGATGCTGCTCGAGTCGGAGATGTTCGGGCACTGCAAAGGGGCCTTCACGGGCGCCGTGCGCGACAAGCCCGGTCTGCTCGAGACCGCCAACGGCGGCACGATGTTCCTCGACGAGTTGATCGAGATGTCGAAGCCGATTCAGGCGAAGCTGCTCCGCGTGATTCAGGACGGCGTGGTGCGCCGCGTGGGGAGCGAGACGACCGACGCGGTGGTGAACGTGCGATTCATCGCGGCGACCAACCGCGATCCCGACGAGGCCGTCGCCTCGGGCGCGCTGCGCGAAGATCTGTACTACCGGCTCCGCGTGGTCCCGATCCATGTGCCCGCGCTACGCGAACGGGTCGACGACATTCCCCTGCTCGCCGAGCACTTCCTTCAGTATTACTGGAAGCGCCACCGCGAGGGGGAAGACCCGGTGCCCCACCTGTCCAAGAGCGCGATCTGGGCGCTGCGCGCCCACTCCTGGCCTGGGAACGTGCGCGAGCTGCAGAACGTCATCGAGCATGCGGTCGTGCTGCTCGAGCCCGGCGCCGACGTCCGGCCCGAGGACATCCCGTTCATCAGCGACAACCGGTCGGACCCGGAGGTCGGCACGCTCACCGACAAAGTCGACACGAACGAGAGCTATTACGAGGCGCGCGACCGATTGCTCGCCCGATTCGACCGCCGCTACCTGACGCGCGTCGTGATTCGTGCCGGCGGTAACCTGTCCAAGGCGGCCCGCATGGCCAAGGTCGATCGGACGACATTCTATCGGCTGATGGAGCGGCACAACCTGCAGCGCAACCTGTTGGACGGGTCGGAGGACGAGTGAGGTCACGCCCCGCAGGCGCACCCGTCCGCGATCCGGGCGGCTCTCCCCGGGGAGCGGCACCGACGCCGACGCGCGAGCCCGACGGCCACCTTGCCGGAGTCACCTCGGCGGTCATTACCGCCGCGACCCGCCGCGTCGCCGGTCGCTGGCGCATCGAGGCGACCTCGGCGGGCTCCCCCCCCTCGTCCAGCGAGCTGGTGGCGAGCCTGCTGGCCGCCCTCGCCCTCGCCGTCGACCAGCGGCGGCCCGGGTACGTCACGCAGCTCCTCCCCCGGCCCGACGCCGGGCTCGGCCGCCGACTGGTCGACATGCTACGCACCGAGTTGTTGTCCGAGTGGTCCGAGTCGGTCCCGGCGCCCTCCCCGGCCGCGATCCTCGGCACCCTGAACGCGCTGGAGGTGGTGCGCCAGGGGATCGAGCGGCACGACGCCCACGAGCTCGAGGCGCAGCTGTCGGGCGTGCAGGGTCTCGAGCTGCTGGTCGAGGTGATCCACGACCTCCGCTCACCGCTCACCTCCATCTTGTTCCTGGCCGAAACGCTCCAGCGCGCGCAGAGCGGCGCGGTGAACGACGTACAACACCGCCAGCTGGGGTTGATCTACAGCGCCGCGCTGGGACTGAGCTCGATCGTGAGCGATGCGATCGAGTTGGCGCGGGGCGGCCGCGAGCTGGCGGATGGCGAGGCGACGCCGTTCTCGCTGACCGAGCTGTTCGATTCGGTGCGCTCCATCGTGCGGCCCCTCGCCGAAGAGAAGGGCCTCGCCGTGCGTATCGTCACGCCCGACGCCGACCGCCGGGTGGGGCACCCCGTCGCTCTCTCCCGCGTGCTCCTGAACCTGACCACCAACGCGCTCAAGTTTACGGAGCAGGGCTTCGTCGAGATCGCCTGCGACGAGCGGCCCGACGGGCGCGTCGCGCTGTCGGTCCAGGACACAGGTCCCGGCATCAATCCCGACGCGTTGGCGAACCTGTTCGAGCCATTCCGGCGCGCCCGCAGCCAGACTGGCTATTGCTTCTCGGGCACGGGCCTGGGGCTCGCGATCACACGCCGGCTGATCGAAGCGCAGGGCTCGACCCTCCAGTTCGAGACCCGTCCCGGCTGGGGCACCCGCTTCTTCTTCGACCTGGACCTGCCACCGCACACCGCAACGCTCGTGCTCGAGGGCAGCGGCAGCACCACGAGGCGCGTCTAGCCGCGTCACCGCCCTGAAGCACGGGCGTTACTACTGTGTGGGCGGGAACCCACACGTCGCGTACGCCGCAGCCTAGGCCCTCACCCGGAACTCCGGTCTCAAACTTGCATGGTCGACTCCCATTCAACACTCACGTCGACCATGACACACGCGGTGGTGGTGACAGGTGGTGCGGGATTCATCGGATCCCATGTCGCGGAGGCGTATCTCGCCGCCGGCTACGCGGTGACCGTCCTGGACGATCTCTCGAGCGGCCGCCCCGAACACGTGCCGGAGGGGGCCGAGCTCGTCCAGGCCGACGTGCGGTCTCCCGAAGCTCGTCGACTGCTCGGCACCGGCAGGTTCGAGATCCTGAACCACCACGCCGCGCAGCGCGACGTGCGCTGTTCCGTCGCCGATCCCGTCGCCGACGCCAGCACGAATCTGCTCGGGTTGCTCAACCTGCTGCAGGGTGCGCAGGCCGGCGGCGTGCGACGGGTCGTCTTCGCGTCCTCGGGAGGGACCGTGTACACCGAGGGCGCCACGCTCCCGATACACGAAACCGCCCCCAAGCTCCCGGTTTCTCCGTACGGCGTCGCCAAGCTCGCGTCGGAGCATTACCTGGCGATGTATGCGCGGCTGTACGGAATCGAAGCCGTCGCGCTGCGTTACAGCAACGTCTACGGACCACGCCAAACCGCTCAAGGCGAGGCGGGCGTGGTGGCAACCTTCGCGCGCCATCTGCTGGCGGGAGAGCCGCTCGTCGTATACGGCGATGGCGAGCAAACGCGAGACATGGTCTATGTGACGGACGTCGCGGCGGCGAGCCTGGCCGCGAGCCGCTGCTCGCTGCCACCCCTCGGCGACATCGATGGCTGCGCCTACAACGTCGGCACCGGCGTCGAGACGTCGGTCAACCGGCTCGCGGCATTGATGTCGGAAGTGTCGGCCCGCGTCCCTCGCATCCGTCACGCCCCGGCACGACTGGGCGAGAGCCGCCGCAACGCGCTCGACCCCGGCAAGGCGCAGCGCGACCTGTGCTGGCGACCCGAGACCCCGCTGCTCGAGGGCCTGCGCGCAACCGTCGGCTGGTTGGCGCAATCCCCGACTCCCTGCGTCACGGCGTAAAGAACTCACCCATGGCGGGCGCCCGAGCCGCCGCGTTCGGAAAGGTCGTGAGTCCGAGCGCCTGGGCGGTGAGCCGGAGCGTGCTCTCGTGCTGATATAACGTGGTCGCCCGATAGTTGCGCTTCGCTCTCCCACTCACCACGACCAACGCGATCCGCCCGCCGCCGTGCGCATTGTCCCCGGCGTTCGCCTCGTCAAACACGATCAGCAGCAGGCCGTCGCGTCGGAACGAGGCGTTCTTGACGAGCGGGTCGATGTGGGACTTGAGCCAGGTGTCCGCCGTCGCGAGCGGGCAGTCGTGCGCGTCGTTGCAGACGTTGGGCACGATCATCGAGTAATTGGGCAGTGCGCCCCGCGCCAAGTCGACCGCGAACTGCGTGAACGGCACGAGGTGCTTCGCTTGCAGCGTGTCGTTCGCAACATCCGACAGCAGCGCGATGACGTTGTGCCTGCGGGCGTACTTGCCCGAGTCAGGGCCGATGTAGCCGATCGACGGCAGGTCTTCCGCGTACGACTTCCACGTCTTCCCGGCTGCCACGAGGTGCCGGATGATGTTGTCGTCCGTGACGATCCTCGAGTAGTCGTCGTCGTTCGTGATGATCTTGCCGACGGTCATCATGAAGTAGTTACCGATCGACGGGTGCGTATTGGCGTAGTACTGCGTCGCCAGACCGTACTCCTGGGCCAGACCCTTGAGGTACGGCATGGAAGAGCTGTCGGCCACTCGCGCATAGGAGGCGTTCTCCTCGACCACCACGACGACATGCCGGAACAGCGGCACGGGATCGCCGGCCACGGTGGCCCGCCCGTCCCCGCCGCACGCCAGCGCGGCGAGCGCCATGATCGGGGTCACGCGCGCGATCACGCTCATTGCGGGTCGCGCAGCAGCGACTGAGCCGGCTCCCGCAGCTCGTCCTCGTCGGTGGCCTCGTAGCCCGCCAGGTAGTACGAGTACTGTCGATAGTCGCCCCCGGCCCGTACGTCGTTGACCACGGCCCCGAGCAGCCGCACCGGGAGCCGGTCCAGGACGTCGAGCTTTGCGGTCGCGACGTCGCGGTCGCTCATCCCCGCGCGCAACACGAGCACGAGCGCGCCGGTGACGGTACCGAGGGCAAAGGCGTCGACCCCCGCGACGAGCGGCGGCGTGTCCACGATGATCGCTTCGTAGTGTGGCCGGAGGCTCGCGACCAGACGCGGCATCGCTGCCGAGCTCAACAGCTCCGGCCCGCGGTGGCGTCGGCTGCCGCAACCGATGAACGACAGCCCGGAATACGGCGTCCGCTGCAACGCCGCCTCGGCGGTCACGTCGCCGGCCAGCACGTCCGTCAGTCCGGGCTTGCGGGAGACGGTCAGGATGCGGTGCAGGCCGCCGCGACGGACGTCGCCGTCGATGAGCAGGGTGCGGTAGCCGACACTGGCGAACGCCAGCGCCAGGTTCGACGCGACGAACGACTTGCCGTCGCTCCGGCCGGGGCTGGTGATGCTCACGAGCAGCGGACCGGTCCCGTGCGCGTATGCCACGTTCAGCCGCACGCCGCGCAGCGCCTCGATGACGCCCGCGGCACCCTCCTCCCCACTGCCGTTGCGCCGCTCGACGTGCGGCACGACCCCGAGAATGGAGAGCCCCATCGCCTGGGTGACCTGATGGGGGTATCGCAGTTTCGGGTCTCGCCGATCGAGCCCCAGCGCCGTGAACAGGCCGGCGCCGAGGCTCGCGACGAACGCGAGGAGCACGAGCGCCGGGGCCAGGTTATACAAGGGGCGGAGCGGCGCGGTGGCGGGGTCGAGTATCCGCAGGTCTGGAATGCTGCTCACTTCCGCGAGGCGGGCCTCGGAATAGCGCTGTTGGATGTTCGCCGCCAACTGTTCCGCGAAGGTCACCTCGCGCTGGCGGCGGGCGTCTTCGATCGCCAGCGGCGGCATGCCCCGGAGCGCGCCGGACGCGGAGTCGACGCGTTGGGCGAACTCGGCTTCGCGCGCGGCCAGCGCCGCACTGAGCTGACGGGCCAGCGTCGGGATGGTCCGGTGCTCCAGGGTCGCGACCTCACCAATCAGGTGTCGCACCGGCAGGACGTCGTCCGAGTAGCGGAACCGCAGGGCCCGGAGCTCCGCCTGCCGCTCCGTGAGATCCCGCAGCACCTGGCTGAACTCGAGGGAGTGCTGCACCGACTCGATCATGCCCAACGCATCCACCAACACTCCCGAATCCGACGCGGCCAGCACCCGCTCGATGGCCTCGCGGTCGCGCCGCAGCTGCTGCCGCGTCACTCTCAGCTCCACCAGGCCCGCGAACACCGGGTCGCGAAACTGCGTGGTGGGAGTGATCGACGCCGCGTCAGCCCCGAGCTCCGTGACGCTCTGCACGCGGAACGCCTTCAGGTCGGCTTCGGCAGTCTGGAGGTTCTGCCGCGCGTGCAACAACTGCTCGTTCAGGATACTGGTGAGCTCCGTCAACTTCTGGCGCTTGAGGTCCACCGCCACCGCCACGAAGCGTCGGGCAATGCCGTTCACGATCGCGCGGATGAGCGCCGGACCGGGCCCCCGGAGCTCGACCGAGATGAAGTTGCCGACCTTGCCCTCCAGCAGGTCGGTGTGGACCCGGATCGTTCCCGAGAGGCGATCCGCCACCGCCGGAGGGAAGGCGAGCGCGAATTCCACGGTCCGCCCCGGAGTCAGCTCGGTGGCGGGGGGCGCCCAGCGGAATCCGAGGTCCGGTCCGATGGAGTCGCCCACGTGTCCTCGTTGCAACGAGACTCCGTCCGTCGTGGAGAGCGTGAACGTCCCGCCAGTGTCGGCCACGTCGAGGCGATAGGCCCCCGGTCGAAACCCGCCCGGGGTGTGCTGGAACGACGCCAGCACGGTCGAATCGTCCCGCGATTTCGCCGTCAGGTACAGGCGTAACTCGTCGACGACGCTGTCCAGCACGACGTGCGACTTGAGGAGGTCGACCCATCCCGACGGTCCGAGCAGCTGCGCCGATTGGATCGGATTCGGGCCCTGGTCGCCCGGGCGCGCGTCCGCCGGGAGATCGATCCACAGCGTGGCTTGAGCGACGTACGTGGGCCTCAGAAAACGGCTCACGCCGAAACCGCCGGCCGTGCCGATCACGGTGACCAGCAGCACGAGCCACTTGTGCCGGAGCACCGCCGCCCCCCAGCGCCGCCAATCGAGCTCGATCACCGCCTCGACCGGCGGGGCTTCGCGACGTGCACGGTCCGTCGTGGCGGCGGTCGGCAATGGGGACCGCCCGGCGTCTGGCGTGGTCGGGTGGACCGGGAATTCGCTGGACATCGTCGTGTGAAGGCCCTCGGCTTGGGGTGCTCGCGCGCCGCGGCGGAACCGCGGCGGCACTCGGACCTTACACCGCAAGGCTGATACCGGGAAGACCGGCGGCGGGTCACGCCGCGTGGCGTGCGACAATGCGCGGTCTCGCAGGCACATACGGCCTGCGCGCCGGAGCGCAGCTGCGCCCGCCCCTGGGACTTGTAACGAAATCGCTACAAGCGGCGAGCCAGTGCGCCCACTCTCCGAGCGGCCGGCACCGCGCGGGCCCAGGCCGGCAACGTTCGGCCGCACCGGCGGCGCGGCAACGTTTGGACTCGCGGTACGTTACCGCCCCTGTCCGTGTCGCACCTTTCCCTCGCAATTGTAACCGACACGTGTCACCGACGTGCGTGCACGCGGTGCGGTCGCTCCCACCAATCGACGGAGTTATCCGATCAATGCGGCATTGCGCTCCGACCACTGATGGGTCGGTGACTCGGCACGAAACGTGACGTATCGCTCGCGGGTCGGAGTGAACCTCACGCACACCCGTTTGGAGTGTGGCATGCCGCCTTTTCGCGCTCAGGTAGGTCAGCTCTCGCCCACCGGGATCCTGCCGCGCTTCCGCGGGGTGGCGGAATGGGGTCGCATCGTGGAAGGCCGGTACTTCACGGATCCGACGGGGCGCCGCGCCGCGAAAGCCGTCGTCGACTGGGCGTGTGGGGCACTATCCGTCGTCGTGGCCATCGCGCTCAGCGAGGGCATGGCGTGGTTCGGGGTGAGCGCGACGATCTACCTCGCCTTGGCCGTGGGCTGCTTCGTCGTGGTCGCGGAGGCGCTCGTCGGCAGTTACCGCTCCATGTGGCGCTACATGAGCTTCCATGAGGCGGCCGCGCTGACGACCTGCAGCGTCCTGTTGTTGGCGACACTGCTGACGGCGCGATGGGTGTGGCAGGTGCCCCTTGCGTTGTCGACTGTTCTCTTGATGGTGCTGCTGACGCTGTTTTCCTGTATCGGCGTGCGAGCCTTGCGCCGCTGGCAGGTCGGCGAGGTCAAGCGACGGGCCAGTCGGCGACAGACCCTGCACCCGACGGCGGCCGCCCGCTGGGTCGCGCACTCGACGCATCGTATCCTGATCGCCGGCGCCGGCGAACACGGGCTCTCGATCAGCCGCGATCTGGCCCAATCCGGCGCTCGCGGCGTGGAGCTGGTCGGCTTCGTCGACGATGATCCCGCCAAGGTCGGCGCGTTTCTTAACGCCCTGCCCGTGCTCGGCCGACTGTCGGATGTGCTGGCCGTGGCGGAGCGGCACCGCGTCACCGAGGTGGTCGTCGCGATGCCCTTCTCCGACCCGGCCGTCGTTCGCTCGCTCGTCCGACGCGTCGAGGACTCCGGCATCCGGGCACGGGCGGTACGCGGCGTCGACCGGTTTGTGATGGGCCAGGACCCGAACCGGCCCGGGGCCGCGACGCTACACGAGCTGTTGGATAGTGCGGGGCTCAAGGGCACGTATCCCCAAGACGACCACGGCACGCGGCGCGTCCTCATCACCGGGGGTGCCGGGTACGTCGGGGCCCACCTGACCCGCATGCTGCTCGACCGAGGCTACCACGTCCGTATCCTCGATCGCTTCGACTACGGGCGGGCGGGCATTGCCGGACTCCACCACCCGCGCCTCGAAATCGTGCGCGGCGACATCTGCAACAGCCGGGATCTGGGCCAGGCGGTGCGCGGCGTCGAAGCCGTGGCCGCCCTCGCCGCGATCGTCGGCGACCCGGCCTGCAATCTCGATCCGGAAGAGACGATCAACCTGAATTACACGGCCACGAAGATCCTGATCGACGCCTGCAACCTGTACGGCGTGCGCCGCCTCGTGTTCGCCTCGAGCTGCAGCGTGTACGGCGCCGGCGGGCAGGCGCTGCTGACCGAGCGCTCGCGGCTCAACCCGGTCTCCCTCTACGCGCGGACCCGGGTCCTCAGCGAGAACATCATGTTCGATCGCCGCGGGGAGGTCGAGCCGGTCGCGTTGCGGCTCGCGACGGTATTCGGACTGTCCCCCCGCATGCGGTTCGACCTCGTCGTGAACACGCTCACCGCACACGCCGTCGTCGACGGGCGCATTGCCATTTTCGGCGGCAACCAGTGGCGCCCCAACGTCCACTGCCGCGACGCCGCGCGAGCGTTCGCCATCGCGCTGCAGGCACCCGCCGCGGCGGTGGCCGGCGAGATTTTCAACGTAGGTGGTGATCGGCTGAACCACCGCATTCAGGACCTGGGCACGATGGTCGCTCAGATCGTGGGGGACGTCGCGGTCGACGCCAGCGCCGACGTGGCAGATCCGCGGGATTACCGCGTGAGCTTCCAGAAGATCCGCCGCCTCCTGGGCTTCGAGCCGGAGTTCTCCGTGGCGGACGGCATCCGAGAGGTCGCCGAGGCCGTGCGCTCCGACTCGGCCCTGCGGCGCTACCGCGACGCCGGATATCACAACGTCCAGGCGCTGCGCCAGCATCGAGACCTGCGATCGCACGCGCCCGCGCTCAGCGCGGCCATGCCGTGACCGCGGTCGCCGAGCCGGCCCGCGCCGGCCGCACGGTGTCCACCGCGAGCCCGCCACCCTGTGCCGACTTCCTGGTGGTGGGCGGCGGGATCATCGGTATCGCGCTCGCGCTCGAGCTCAAACGCCGCTACACCGATCAGCAGGTGACGCTGATCGAGAAAGAGCCGTCGTGCGGCCGCCACGCCAGCGGACGCAACAGTGGCGTGCTGCACGCGGGGTTCTACTACACGCCGGACAGCCTCAAGGCGCGATTCACGCGCGACGGCAACCGACACCTCAGCGACTACTGCGCCGCGCGCGGGCTGCGCCTGAACCGCTGTGGCAAGCTGGTGGTCGCCGCCGGACCCGCCGACCTCCCGGGCCTCGATGCGCTGCTGGCGCGCGGACGGGCCAACGGTGTCCCACTGGAGGACCTGTCCGCGGATGACGCGCGTCGGATCGAGCCGCGCGCGAAGACCTACGGGCGGGCCCTGTTTTCCCCGACGACCGCCGCGGTCGACCCGGCCCAGGTGCTCGAGGCCCTCGGTCGCGACCTGGAGCAGGCCGGAGTCTCCGTCGCGACCGGCACGGCGTATCTGGGGCATGCCGGCACGACCGTGCGGACGTCGGCGGGGCCGATCGCCGCCGGCTATGTCGTGAACGCCGCGGGCCTCTACGCCGATCGCATCGCGCGGGATTACGGCGTCGCCGGGCGCTACGCCATCCTGCCGTTCAAGGGATTGAACCTCCAGGCCACGCCCACCGGACCGCGCTTTGCCACGCACATCTATCCCGTTCCCGATCTGCGGCACCCCTTCCTCGGCGTCCACATCACCGTGACGGCGGACGGCCGGACGGCGCTCGGCCCGACCGCCACCCCCGCGCTGTGGCGTGAGCAGTATCAGGGCCTGGACAACTTCCGTCTCGGCGAGTGCGTCGAGGTCGTGACGCGCCAGATGGGATTGTTCCTGCGAAACGACGCTGGCTTCCGGCGCCTCGCCATCGGCGAGCTGCGGAAATACCGGAAGCGCACGCTGGTGGGGCACGCCGCGGCGCTGGCGCAGGGGATCCGGGCCGAGCACTTCACGCGGTGGGGGCCCCCGGGCATCCGGGCACAGCTGCTCGATCGCGCCACCGGGACGCTCGAGATGGACTTCCGCTACGAGGGTGATGACCGCTCGTTTCACGTGCTCAACGCCGTGTCCCCCGCCTTCACGTGCGCGATCCCGTTCTGCGCGCACCTCGCCGATCAGATCGACCGGCTGGTGGCCTGATGCCGACCCCCGCACCCGGGTTCGTCGACGCGACGGCGCGGGCGAGACGCCCGGAGTTCCTGCCGTTTTCCCCCCCCTCAGTGGGGGAGGAGGAGATCGCCGAGGTCGTCGACACGCTGCGCTCGAACTGGATCACGACGGGACCAAAGACCAAGCGGTTCGAAGCGGACTTCGCCGCCTACCTGGGGGCCCCCGGCGCGCTGGCGTCGAGCTCCTGCACGGCAGCGCTGCACACGGCGTTGGTGGCGCTCCAGATCGGGCCCGGGGACGAAGTCATCACGACGCCTGTGACGTTCACGGCGTCGGTGAACGTCATCGAGCACGTGGGGGCGCGGCCGGTGCTCGCGGATGTGGAGCCGGACACGCTCAACATCTCCCCTGCCGCGGTCGCCGCGGCGATCTCGCCGCGCACGCGCGCCATCCTTCCCGTGCACTACGCCGGCCATCCCGCGGACCTCGGTCCTCTCTGGGAGCTGGCGCGAGAGCATCGGCTCCACGTCATCGAGGACGCGGCGCACGCCATCCCGGCCAAGTACAACGGCCGTTTCATCGGCGCGGGGGACAATCCCGTCGCCTTCAGCTTCTACGCGACCAAGAATCTGACCACCGCCGAGGGTGGGATGCTGACCGCCGAGCCCGCCCTGCTCGAGCGCGCCCGGGTGATCGGCCTCCACGGCATGAGCCGCGACGCCTGGAAGCGCTACGACAAGGGCGGCAGCTGGCGCTACGAGGTCGTCGCCCCGGGATTCAAGTACAACATGACGGATATCCAGGCCGCGCTCGGCATGTGGCAGCTCCGCAAGCTGGTCGCGTTCCAGGCGCGGCGACGCGACGTCGTGCGACAGTATATCCAGGCATTTCAGGGCGAGGAGTCCCTGGAACTTCCCGTCGAACGGCCCAACGTCGAGCACGCGTGGCACCTGTTCGTGCTGCGCCTGAGACCCGGCGTGCTGCGGATTGGGCGCGATGCCTTTATTGAAGAGCTCACGGCTCGCAATATCGGCACGTCGGTCCATTTCATTCCGATCCACCTGCATCCGTACTATCGGGACAAGTACGGCTACCGTCCTACGGACTTTCCGGTCGCGCTACAAAACTACGAGCGGATGCTCAGCCTCCCGCTCAACCCTCGTCTCTCCGACGCGGACGTGGCGGACGTCATCGAGGCGGTGCGAGACGTCGTGCGCACCCACCGGCGATGAGGCTCGGCTGGATCGGCTGTCACCAGGAAGGGCTTCCGGCGCTCCACGGCGTACTCGAGTCCGGCGTCCCGGTGGAGGGCGTCATCTCGCTCACGCGCGAAGTCGCCGCGACGCGCAGCGGGGCCGCCGACTACACCGCACTCTGCCAGCGCTACAACATCCCGCTGTATCACGTCGCCAGCATCAACAGCGTCGAGGCGCGCGAGCTGCTGCGTAGACTCGCGCTGGATGTCGTATTCGTGATCGGCTGGAGCCAGATCCTTGGCCCCGAGACGCTCGCGCTGGCCCGTGTCGGCATGATCGGCGCGCACGCCTCCCTGCTGCCACAGAACCGCGGCAGTGCGCCCATCAATTGGGCATTGATCCGCGGCGAGTGCGTGGGCGGCAACTCCCTCCTCTGGCTCGCCGAATCCGTGGACGCGGGCGCCGTCATCGACCAGACGCAGTTCCCCATCACGCCGTACGACACGAGCGCCTCGCTGTACGACCGAGTAGCCGTGTCGAACCGCGACATGATCTTGCGGCTGCTGCCGCGGCTGCTGCGGGGTGAGCGCCCCGGCACACCGCAGCCCCGTGCCGACGCCGGGGTGCTGCCGCGGCGCCGGCCCGCCGATGGCCTCATCACGTGGGACCAGGATGCTCGGGCAGTCTACAACTTTGTCCGCGCCCTGACCAAACCATATCCCGGCGCCTTTGGCTGGCTCGACGGCCGCCGCTGGCTCGTGTGGCACGCCGCCCTCCTCCCCGGCAACGGCACCTCCTACGGGCCGCCCGGTGAGATCCTCGGCCCTGTGCTGAGTCCCGTGGAGCAGGCGTGCGGCCAGGTGGTCGCCTGCCGCCACGGGGCCGTCGCGGTGCTCGAAGCCGAAGCGGAAGATGGCGGCGTGCTCCGCGGGCGCCGGCTCGCCGAGCAGCCCTGGACGGGACGGCGGTGGACAGCGAGTGGTCAGACGCCTGCTTGATGTGGTGCTCGCGGGGCTCGCCCTCGTCATCGCCGCGCCGCTGCTCGCGATCGCGGCGGTGGCGATCCGGCTCGCCTCTCCCGGCCCCATCGTCTACCGGGCCGAGCGCATCGGGCGCGGCCGCCGGCCGTTCGTCATGTACAAGCTGCGCACCATGCACGCCCGGCGCCGCGGCGACGGCAGCCGGGTCACGGGCAAACACGATCCACGCGTGTTCCCAGTCGGGTCGTGGCTGCGCCGGGCCAAGCTGGACGAGCTACCGCAGCTGCTCAACGTCCTCAAGGGCGACATGGCGATCGTGGGCCCCCGCCCGGAAGACCCGCGCATCGTGGCCGAGCACTACACGCCCCTGGACCTCGAGACGCTGAACACACGCCCCGGCCTGGCGAGCCCGGGGAGCATCTACAGCTACACGCATGGCGAGGCCCTCCTGGTCGGCGTGAATCCGGAACAGTCGTACGTCCAACGGCTGCTTCCGCTGAAGCTCGCGCTGGACGTCGTTTACGTGCGCCGTGCATCGCTCGCGTATGATGCGCGTATCATCGGTCGCACGTTGTGGGTCATCGTCGCCATGCTCGCCGGTCGGAGCGGGTTCGGCGATCCGCCGGAGCTGGCGGCCGCTCGCGGTCTCCTGGAGCGGGACGGCGGCGCCCGGCCCCGTATCATGAAGCTCGCAGAGCTGTAAACGACCTACGACAGGTCGACCCCGGAACCGCCGGCGCGACGTTGGTCAAGCGCCTGCCTCTACGCGACTTCACTCCCGCACTCCAGGGCACGCCTTCTGCTGAAAAACGGTCGGCGGTTGGCTCCTGCGCACCGCTTGGGACCGGCACTCAGTGGCGTGCCCCAGTGGTGCGCCGTTGGACGGCTCTCATAACAGGGTGCGAATTGCGGGAAAGACAGTCGTGACATCCCGACCGTACGGCTTCGTCCGAACGGTGGCCGCCCTTGTGATCACGGGCGCGGTGTTCACGACGTGTCGCGAAACCCAGGAGCCAAGGTCACCGGCCGAGCCGGGAAGAGTGCTCAGCGCGAGCCTGTCGGCACCGCCCCCTCCGGGCTCCGTGGTGCTCGTCGGGGCGGGGGACATTGCCCTGTGCAACGGTACGGGCGACGAGGCCACGGCGGCGCTGCTGGACTCGATCCCCGGCACGGTGTTCACGCTCGGCGACAACGCCTACGCCAACGCGACGCCGACCAACTACCAGAACTGTTACAATCCGAGCTGGGGCCGGCACAAGGCCCGCACCTATCCCGTGCCCGGCAACCGCGAGTACGACTCCAGCGCCACCGCCGCCGGGTATTTCGGCTACTTCGGTGCCGCCGCGGGCGACCCCACCAAGGGCTACTACAGCTACGATCTCGGGGCGTGGCACATCGTCGTCCTGAACAGCAACACCACGTACGTCTCGACGGCCCTGGGCTCGCCGCAGGAGACGTGGCTCAAGGCCGACCTCGCTGCCACTACGAAGAAATGCATTCTCGCGATGTGGCACAGCCCGCGCTTCTACTCGACCACCGCCAGCTCGTTCTCTCCGACGGGGTACGTGAAGCCGTTCTGGGACGACCTCGCCGCCGCTCATGCCCAGCTCATCATCAACGGGCATATGAACGACTACGAGCGCTTCGCCCCCCAGACCTCGGCGGGAGTGGCCGACGCGGTCAACGGCATTCGACAGTTCATCGCGGGCACCGGGGGGAACAACCTCGACGCCGCCAACACGCTCATCATCCCGAACAGCGAGGTCCGGATCAGCAAGGTGTACGGCGTGCTGAAGCTCACGTTGGGCGACGGCACGTATGCCTGGCAGTTCATCCCCGTGGCGGGCCAGACCGCCTCGGACTCGGGGAGCGGCACGTGCTACGCACCGCCTCCCCAAGCGCCGGCGGTGAACGCGGGTCCCGATCTCGCGACGCACCCGGGCGATACGTTCGCGGTCCGGTTCAGCTTCAGCGATGCCGGCCCGAACGACGGGCCCTGGACGTACACCATCACGTGGGGCGACGGCGGTACGAGCAGTGGCACCGCAGCGACCGCCGGCACGCAGCTCACCGCCACCCACAGCTACGGCGCCCTGGGGCGCGACAGCGTGCGCGTCACGGTCACGAACAGCGTGGCAATGTCCGGCTCGGATTCACTCTCCGTGCAGGTGATCTCGTCCAGCACAATCGTGCTGGTCGGGGCGGGCGATATCGCCGACTGCACGAAGAACGGCGACTCGCTCACCGCGAATCTCATGGACACGATTCCGGGCACCGTGTTCGCGGCGGGCGACCAGGCCTACCCCGAAGGCTCACCCAGCAACTTCACCACCTGCTATGACGCGACGTGGGGCCGGCACAAGGCCCGGACTCGTCCGGTGTTGGGCAACCACGACTACGCGACCGCGGGTGCGGCCGGCTACTTCGGCTACTTCGGCTCGGGCTTTGGCGACGCGACAACCGGTTATTACAGCTATGACCTCGCCGCGTGGCACATCGTCGTGTTGAACAGCAACTACACGTACGTGCCCACGGCGGTTGGCTCGGCCCAGGAGGCGTGGCTCAAGACCGACCTGGCAGCAACCAACCAGAAGTGTATCCTCGCGATCTGGCATCACCCCCGGTTCTACTCCTCGACCGTAGGCCCGTTGTCTCCCTCGGGCAGCGTCAGATCCTTCTGGGACGACCTGTACGCCGTCCACGCGGACCTGGTCATCAACGGCCACATGCACGACTATGAGCGATTCGCCCCGCAGGATCCCGCGGGCGCCCTCGACTCGGCCCGCGGCATTCGCGAGATCATCGCGGGCACAGGAGGTGGCGGCCTCGATGCGCCGAACACGGTATTCTGGCCGACCAGCGAGGTGCGGATCAGCCTGGTCTATGGCGTGCTGAAGCTCACCCTCGCGAACGGAAGCTACTCCTGGAAATTCCTGCCGGTCGCGGGCAAGACGGCCACGGACTCCGGCAGCACGGCCTGCCACAACGCGACCAATCACGCGCCGACGGCCGTACCCGGAGGTCCCTACTCCGATGTCGAGGGCGGTGGCGTCACGTTCGACGGCAGCGCCTCCTCGGACCCTGACGGAGACGCGATCACGTATGCGTGGAGTTTCGGCGACGGCACCAGCGGCACCGGCGTCAGGCCGACTCACGCCTACGCCGACAACGGCAGCTACACGGTGACCCTGACCGTCACGGACTCGCGTGGCGCTGGGGGCACCCCTGCCACCACCGCGGCGAGTATCGCCAACGTCCCGCCGACGGTGACCACCGGGGCGAACCAGACGGCCACCGCCGGGACCGCGTATACGTTCAGCGCCAGCTTCAGTGATGCCGGTGTGAGCGACACGCCCTGGGTATACGTGGTGGATTGGGGTGACAGCACGCCCCAGACGAGCGGCAGCACATCGAGCCAGGCGAGCCCGATCACTGCCGGGCACACGTACGCCGCGCTCGGCACCGATACGGTACGCGTATCGGTGACGGACAAGGACGGGGGCGTCGGCTCCGCCAAGGCCGTTCTGACGGTCGCCGGCCCGAACCATCCGCCCACGGCCGCGGCCGGCGGCCCGTACACCGGCACCGAGGGCAGCGCGGTGGCCTTCGACGGCAGCGGCTCATCGGACCCGGACGGAGACGCGATCACCTACGCCTGGAGCTTCGGCGACGGCGCCACCGGCATCGGCGCCAAGCCGAGCCATGCCTACGTCGACAACGGTGTCTATGCCGTCTCGCTCACCGTGACCGACGCGCGCAACACGCCGAGCACCGCGGCCACGACCACGGCGACCATTGGAAACGCGGCACCGGTTGTGAACGCCGGCGCCAGTCAGACGGCCACGGTGGGCAATCCCGTTACGCTCAACGCGACCTTCAGCGATCCGGGGGCGAACGACGCGCCCTGGGCGTATACCATCGACTGGGGTGACGGCTCGCCTGCCACCGTCGGGAGTGCGACCAGTCCAGCGAGCCCCATCGCGGCCACGCACACCTACGTGGCCGCCGGCTCGGACACGGTGCGCGTGACGGTCACCGACAAAGACGGCGGGATTGGCGTCGGCAAGGTCGCCGTCACGGTGAACGTCACCGTGACCGGCGTGACGCTCGTCGGCGCGGGGAACATCGGGTCGTGCAGCGCTCCGACCGCTTCGCAGGGGACCGCGGCCATCCTGGATACCATCGCGGGGACGGTGTTCACGGCGGGCGACAATGCCTACCCCAACGGCACGCCCACGAACTATCTGAATTGTTATGATCCGAGCTGGGGCCGCCACAAGGCGCGCACGTACCCCGCTCCGGGGAATCACGAGTACGACTCCACTGCGACGGCTGCCGGGTACTTCGGCTACTTCGGTGCCGCCGCCGGCGATCCGACCAAGGGTTACTACAGCTACGATCTCGGGGCGTGGCACATCGTCGTCCTGAACAGCACCAATACGTACGTGTCGACGGCCGCCGGCTCGCCCCAGGAGACGTGGCTCAAAGCCGACCTCGCGGCGAGCACCAAGAGATGCCAGCTCGCCATTTGGCACAGCCCACGCTTCTACTCGACGACGTCGACCTCGTTCTCGCCGACCGGCTACGTGAAGCCGTTCTGGGACGACCTCTACGCCGCCGGCGCCGAGCTCATCATCAACGCGCACATGCAGGACTATGAGCGCTTCGCGCCCCAGACCTCCGCCGGCGTAGCTGACCCTGCGAACGGCATTCGGGAGATCATCGTCGGCACCGGCGGGAGCGGTCTCGACTCACCCAACACGCTGATCATTCCGAACAGCGAGGTGCGGATCAGCAAGGTGTACGGAGCGCTGAGACTCACGCTGGGCGACGGGACGTACGCCTGGCAGTTCATCCCCGTGGCGGGCCAGACGGCCACCGACGCGGGGACCGGGACCTGCCACTGATCGGTCAGCCGTGTGGCACTGCAACCTGAAAACGCCAGCGCTGTAAGGGAGGTGCGACAGTTCCTGACGCCGCCCGGTCACCCGGCGCGCAACGCGCGCAGATAGAACGGGTTAGTCGGCGCAGTCAGGGCACGCCTCCTGCTCCGGACCGCTCAAAGACAGCCACCTCGACCAATCCCGGAGCCCAGCCGACATGGTGACCGCGCCCCGTTCCACCGCCGTCGCTACGCTCACCGCACTCGCGGCCCTGTTGGCCGTCACGACCTGCCGTGACGATCGGGGGACCGAGCCGCGCCCGCCGACCATGGCTCCTGGCGCGCCGAGCTTCGCGACATCGTCCGCGTCCGGCCCCGTGACGCTCGTCGGCGCGGGAAACATCGCGAAATGTGGCCAGCCCGGCGCCGGGGCAACGGCCAACCTGCTCGACGCGATCCCGGGAACCGTATTCGCGGATGGAGACAACGCGTACGACAACGGCACGCTGAATCAGTACAACACCTGCTACAACCCGACGTGGGGGCGGCACAAGGCCCGCACCCAACCGGCACCTGGCGAGCGTGATTACAAGACGGCGAACGCCGCGGGATACTTCGGCTATTTCGGCAGCGCCGCAGGAGATCCCAAGCAGGGCTACTACAGCTACACGCTCGGCGCCTGGCACATCATCGTGCTGAATAGTGGCAGCAACAGCCTGGTTCCGACCACCGCCACGTCGCCGCAGGTGCAGTGGCTCAAGAGCGACTTGGCTACCCACCCCGCACAGTGCACGCTCGCCTACTGGCACAACCCGCTGTTCGATTCCAAGGACAAGCCCAACACCGCCGCGCGCCCGCTGTGGGACGTGCTGTACGCCGCAGGCGTGGACGTCGTCGTGAACGCCCATTACGCCTTTTACGAGCGGTTCGCGCCGCAGACGCCGACGGGCGCGGCCGACCCGACCTTCGGCATGCGGGAGTTCGTCGTCGGCACCGGCGGCGCCGAGGTCACGTCGTTCGGGGCCATTCGTCCAAACAGTGAAGTCCGGAGTACCGGCACGTCCGGCGTCCTCCAGCTCACCTTGAACGACGGCGGCTACGCGTGGCAGTTCGTGCCGGTCGCAGGCAAGACGTTCAGCGACTCGGGCACGGGCGCCTGCCACGGGGCGCCGCCCTTGCCGGTGAACGCGGGATCCGATGTCACGACGCATCCCGGGGACACGGTGAAGGTCTCGGTCGCCTTCAGTGATCCCGGAGTGAACACGGCCCCGTGGAACTATACGATTCGGTGGGGCGACGGGGGCTCGAGCACCGGGACCGCCTCGACCCAAACCGCGCCGATCACCGCCTCGCACGTCTACGCGGCATTGGGCCTGGACAGCGTCCGGGCCACCATCACGAACGCGGTGGGAGCGTTCGGCGGGGACTCGCTCGCGGTCCAGGTCGTGGCGCGGCCCATCGCGCCGGCGGTCTTGGTGGGCGCCGGCGATATCGCCGATTGTACCCGAAACCAGGACTCACTCACCGCGAACCTGCTCGACACGATCCCCGGCACGGTGTTCGCGCTGGGCGACAATGCCTACCCCGACGGGACGAGCAGCCAATACACGACGTGCTACGGCTCGACCTGGGGGCGGTTCAGAAGCCGGACCAGGCCCGTTCCGGGCAACCACGATTACAACACGCCGGGGGCTGCCGGCTATTTCGGCTACTTCGGCGCCGCGGCGGGCGACCCCGCGACCGGCTATTACAGCTACGACCTCGGCGCGTGGCACATCGTTGCGCTGAACAGCGATGCCTCCACGATCGCAGGGTCCTCCCAGGAGCAGTGGCTGCGCGCAGATCTCGCAGCCCACCCGGCGCAGTGCACCCTCGCCTACTGGCACCATCCCCTGTTCAGCTCGAGCACCGTCGCGGTCGACACTTCGACCCGGGCGCTGTGGCAGGCGCTGTACGAGGCCGGAGCAGAGCTCGTCCTCAATGGGCATCACCACGACTACGAGCGCTTCGCGCCGCAGACGCCCGCCGGCGTGGCCGATCCCGCCTTCGGGATCCGCGAAATCATTGCGGGCACCGGCGGGTCCGATTTCCACACCCTGGGACCGACCGTCCCCAACTCCGAGGCGCGCAACGACCAGACGTTCGGCGTCCTCAAGCTGACCTTGTCGTCGGGCGGGTACGACTGGAAATTCATTCCCATCGCCGGCCAGACGTTCACCGACGCGGGGAGCGGCACGTGCCATGACGCCTACTCCGCCGCGAATCACGCCCCCACCGCCGCGCCGGCGGGCCCCTATGCCGGCACCGAGGGCGTCGCCGTGAGCTTCACCGGCACCGGCTCGTCCGACCCCGACGGTGACGCCCTGACCTATGCCTGGACCTTCGGGGACGGGACCAGCGGCACGGGCGTCGGCCCGACTCACGCCTACGCCGACAACGGCAGCTACACGGTGACGCTCACCGTGACCGACATTCATGGAGCATCGAGCGCGCCCGGAACGACCACCGCCACGATCGCGAACGCGACACCCGCGGTGAACGTCGCAGACAACCAGCCGGCCACTGCCGGCAGCCCCTTCAACCTCAGCGCCGCCTTCAGCGACGCTGGCGTGAACGATGCGCCCTGGTCGTACGCGATCGACTGGGGCGACGGCTCGCCGCAGGCCACTGGGAGCACGTCCAGCCAGACAAGCCCGATCGCCGCCTCACACACCTACGCCGCGGCCGGCAGCGACATCCTCCACGTCACCGTGACCGACAAGGACGGCGCCGCCGGTTCGAGCCAGAGCACAGTAACCGTCACCAGCGGGAACCATCAACCCGTGGCGGCCGTCGCCGGCCCGTACTCCGGCGCCGAGGGCGCACTCGTGAGCTTCGACGGCAGCGGCTCGTCCGATCCGGACGGTGATGCTTTGACCTACGCATGGACCTTCGGCGACGGGGCGACCGCCACCGGGGCCAAGCCGGCGCACGCCTACGCCGACAATGGTGCATACACCATCACACTCACCGTCACGGATACGCATGGGGCATCGAGCGCGCCGGCCACGACCACGGCGACGATCGCGAACGCGGCCCCGTCGGTCAGCGCGGGAGGCGACCAGACGGCGAGCGCCGGCCTCCCGTTTACGGTACGAGCCACCTTCAGTGATGCGGGCGTCAGCGATGCACCCTGGGCCTATGCGATCGACTGGGGCGACGGCTCGCCGCAGACGACCGGGAGTACGACCGGCCAGGCGAATCCAATTACGGCCATCCATACGTATGGCGCGACCGGGACGGACGTCGTGCGTGTCACGGTCACGGACAAGGACGGCGGGGCAGGCTCGGGCACGGCCGCCATAACGGTGACTTCGCCCGTCACACTCGTCGGAGCCGGGAATATCGCCCGGTGCACGACCACCGATGATGCGACGACGGCGGCCCTGCTCGACGCGATTCCCGGCACCGTGTTCACCATCGGCGACGCGGCCTATCCCAACGGGACGCTCACAAACTACCAGACGTGCTACGACCCGACCTGGGGCCGGTTCAAGGGTCGCACCTACCCGGCGCCTGGCAACCACGACTACGATTCGAGCGCGACCGCCGCCGGGTACTTCGGCTATTTCGGAACCGCTGCGGGCGACCCCAGCCAGGGCTATTACAGCTACGACCTCGGCGCCTGGCACATCGTGGTGCTGAACAGCAATTACACCAACGTGCCGACGGCCGCGGGCTCGGCGCAGGAAACGTGGCTCAAAGCCGACCTGGCCGCGAGCACCAAGAAATGCCAGCTCGCCATGTGGCACAGCCCGCGCTTCTACTCGACGACGGCGACTTCGTTCTCCCCGACCGGATACGTAAAGCCATTCTGGGACGACCTCTACGCCGCCGGGGCAGAGCTCATCATCAACGCGCACATGCAGGACTACGAGCGGTTCGCGCCCCAGACCCCCGCGGGGGTCGCGGACCCGGTCAACGGGATCCGGCAGATCATCGTGGGCACTGGCGGCAGCGGCCTCGACACGCCCAACACGCTGATCATTCCCAACAGCGAGGTGCAGATCAGCCGGGTGTTTGGTGTATTGAAGCTCACGCTGGGCGACGGGACGTACACCTGGCAGTTCATCCCCGGGGCGGGCCAGACGGCCACTGACTCAGGGAGTGGCACGTGCCACTAAGGGACCAGGCGTCATGACGAAGCGGGTCCTTGTCATCGCGGCGCATCCGGACGATGAGTTGCTCGGCTGCGGCGGCACCGTGGCGCTGCACGTCGGCGCCGGCGACGCGGTGACCGCGGTGATCGCCTGCGAGGGCGAATCCCTCCGCTACGGGCCCAACGGCGTCGGCCAGCGCGGGCACACGCGCCGCGCCGCGGCGGAGCTCGGAGTGACGGACGTGCGCGAGCTCGGGTTCCGCGACCAGCGGCTCGACACGCTTCCGCTCACCGAGATCATCACGCCGCTGGAGCACGTCGTGCGCGAGATCCGCCCGCAGGTCGTGTACTGTCAATACGGCGGCGACATCAACCGCGACCATGAGATGCTCTTCAAAGCGCTGCTCGTGGCGACGCGACCGACCGAGGACTCGATCGAAGCGGTGTACGCGTTCGATACCGCGAGCAGTACCGAGTGGGCGTACCCCCGGACATTCGTCCCGGACACATGGGTCGACATCTCCTCCACTCTGGACCGGAAGATCGCGGCCATGGCCTGCTACGAGAGCGAAGTGCGCCCCTATCCCCACCCGCGCTCCCTCGAGGCGCTGCGCCATCGCGCTCATGCCTGGGGCAACCAGCACTGCGTCGATGCCGCCGAGGTCTTCATGACGATCCGCCGCACGCTGCGGCAGGGGCGTCCGCCCGCCTGACGCTGGTACGGCGCTGCGAAGCTGTATCAACGCTGCCACAACGGCCCGCGCGGCGACCCGGCGAGGCATCCTAATACCATACGTCCAAGGCGCTTAGGGCGCGGCTCCCCGCGCATGCAGTATGCTCGAAGGACGACCGACCGTTGTACTCCCCGTGCGTCCGTAACCGAGGTACCGCGTGAGGCTGGCCGTATTTACGAGCAAGTATCCCGCCCGCGTGAGCACCTTCTTCGAGCGCGACATGCGAGCCCTGATCGAAGCGGGGCTCGAGGTGGAGATCTTCCCCATCTACCCACTCGACCAGAGCCTGTGGCGGTACGGACTCGACCTGCTGAGCGACGCGGTCCTGCCGCGCACGCGCGTCCATCACCTCAGCCTCGGTGGGAGCTTGCGTGACGCCCGGCCGTGGTCCCCGCGGCGCGCGGTCACGCTGTTGCGGGCCGCCGCGCCGGTCGTCGCCTCGGCCGCACGGTTCGGATTGGAGCCGCTGGCGAAGAGCGCCTACGTAATCCCCAAAGCGTGGGCATGGGCGACGCAATTTCCCGACCGCTTCGACCACATCCTGGCCTATTGGGGCAACTATGCGGCGACCTGCGCCTATCTGTTTCATCGCCTGACGAACCCGCGCGTTCCGTTCTCGATGTGGCTGCACGCGGGCACGGATCTCTACTACCAGCCGGTGTTCCTGCGTCGCAAGCTGTTGTACGCCGACCGGATCATCTGCTGCTGCGAATTCAACCGCCAGTTCGTTCAGCAGCGCTTTGCGGACATCGCTCCCGCGATCACGGCCAAGATCCACGTTTCCTACCACGGGTTGGACCTGCGGGCCTTTCCGTACGAGCCGGACTCCCGGCCTCCCCACCGGATCATCGCCGTCGGGACGTTCGCACGGGACAAGGGATTCGACTACTTGCTCCGCGCGGCGGCCCAGCTCACGCACCGCGGGCGCGAGGTCGAGATCCACCTCGTCGGCGACGGCCCTGAGGAGTCGGCGTTGCGGGCTCTCGCCGCCCGGCTGGGTCTCGCGAGCAAGACGGTATTCCATGGCTGGCTGCCGTTCGACGCCGTGCGGGCCGCGATGCGGGCGGCAACGATCCTCGTGCACCCGTCCGCGGGACTGGGCGACGGCCTGCCCAACGTGATCCGCGAGGCCATGGCGCTCGGGACGCCCGTGATCGCGTCAGATGTGGCAGGCATCGGCGAGGCGCTCGATGGAGGGCGATGCGGCATGCTGGTGCCCACCAAGGATGTGGGCGCCCTCGCTGCGGCCATCGAGACCCTGCTCGGCGATCCCTCGCTCCGCCGCCGCTATGCCGACCGGGCGCGCCAGCGCACGGAACAATTGTTCGACCTCGAGCGCAACGGCGCCGTCCTGGCGAATGTGTTGCGCTCGGCCACTCGACTGGTACGAGACGATGACGGCCACACCCGTGGCGAACGGTCGAGGCCCCGCCGGGCGGGGATCGGCGCATGCTGATCACGTTTTCCGGATTGGACGGGGCCGGAAAGTCCACCGTCATCGCCTGGCTGCGGGACGAACTGACGCGGCAGCGCCGGCAGGTGCGCGTGTTCCACATGAATGACGACGTTGGCGTGTATGCGTATCTGCGCGCCCTGCGCGACCGCGTCAAACGGATCGTCCGCGGCAACGGCGTCGCCCCATCCGGAGCCGCACCCCCCACTGCCCCGGTCCGCCGGCCGCTCGCTCGGGGCCGCGCCGCGCTGCGCGCTCGACTGGGTCGGGTCCGTGAGGCGATCCTCTGGAACAAGCCGATCCGGCGGGCCCTGTATCCCGTGGACCTGCTCATCTTCCTCGCGTACCGGCTGTATTTCGAGCGCATCCGGGGCGAGGTGCTGATCATGGATCGGTACTTCTACGATACCCTCGTCGACCTGGCCGACGGCGGGAGCTTCACCGGCGTACGGCTGCTCGAGCGGCTCACCCCGACACCCCAGCTTCCCGTCTTCCTGGACGTCACGCCCCTCGAATCCTTTCTCCGGAAGGGGGAGTACTCGGTCGAGTACCTGCAGCGGCGCTGGGTGGCATACCGGCGGATCGCCCCGTGGATCCGCACGGCAGTCGTCCTGCTCAACAAGCCCCTGAGCGAGACCGAAGCGACGCTCCGAGTGGCCGTCCAGGAGCGGCTTCCCCGGTGAGAGAGACGCGGGAAACACCCCTGGCGCTGAGGGCGCTGCAGCTGCTGCTGGACGACGCCCGGCCGGAGGCGGACGTGCCGTGGGACGATCTCGCGCTGCTGGCGCGACGACACGGCGTACTGATCCGTCTCGCCGGGCGGTTCGAGCGGCTGGGAATCCGCCCGGCGGCGGTGTTCGAAACCGCTGTGGCGCGAGAGCGCCGACGCGTGGCGGCGATGATCGACCTCATGGGTCGGGTCGGCGACGCGTGCGCCAGCGGCGACATCGACTTCATCTTCCCGAAGGCGCTGCACTTGTATCCGGACATGGGCGGTGACTTGGACTTGCTCGTCCTGTCCCACTCCACCGCCGTAGATCGGGTGATCTTGCGACACCTGCCGGCCGCGCTCCTGGAGCGCGACCTGCGTCACCGGGTGGCCAACGTGACCGTCTACCACGTCGAGGGCTTCCCGTCCATCCTCGATATCCACCACGGCCGGCTCGGCGTGCTGGGCGAGTACCGAGCCTTGCCCGCGCTGCTCCTGCAGCACCGGCAGCCGGCGTCCGTTGGCGGACTCCCCTGTTTCGTGCCGTCGCGTGAGGATCAGGTCCTGCTGCAGGGTCTCGAGCGCGTGCCAGGTCGGCGTTCACTGCGCCTGGCGGATGTGGTCTTCGCGGACGCCGCCCTCCGCCCGGGGCTCGACTGGAATTACGTCCTCCGCACCGCAAGGGCCCTCGGCGGTGTCCATACCCTGAGTTGTTATCTGAGCTACGTCGATCAGGTGTACCAGCGATGCTTCGCGGGCAGCCTGGTCCCGCCGGAGGTGCGGAGCGAGCTCGCGCTGAAGGGGTGGGGTCGCGTGTCGTGCGGGAGCGCCGGCCTTCAGTTCCCTGCCCTGCGCGCCAACGCGTTGATCTACCTCCGCCAGTTCGATGCCATGATGGAGTCGTGGAACTGGTCCGGCGCGGGCCGGCTGCTGTTGCTCCCGGTTGTCGCGGCGGCGGCGGGCTGGGCACGGCTAGGAGCGCGCGGGCAATGAGCGACCTTCTCATCCGCCTGTACCATCGGCTCCCCGCGGCGGCACGCACGGCGACCGCTACCCTGCGGGGCATGTACCTCCGTTCGTGGCGCTACAGCGGGGACACCGAGCGGCTCATCGAAGAGGCGCTCGAGCGGGAACGCTGGCCCGCGGACCGGTGGCAAACCTGGCGCGAGGAGCGGCTCGCGCGCCTGCTCGACCGCGCGGCGACACGCGTCCCCTACTACCGAGACCAATGGCAAGCCCGCCGTCGGGCAGGAGATCGTGCTTCCTGGGAAGTCCTCGCGAACTGGGCGATCCTCCCGAAGCAAGCGCTGCGCGACAACCCGAGGGCGTTCGTGGCAGACGACCGTGACGTCCGCCGCATGCTGCTCGAGCAAACGAGCGGAACCACGGGAACGCCGCTCGCCGTGTGGAAGAGCCGGACCATGCTGCGCGAGTTGTACGCCCTGACGGGTGCCCGCACCCGCCGCTGGTACGGCGTGACGCCGCACGACCCCTGGGCCCGCCTCGGCGGTCAGCTCGTCACGCCGCTGGCCCAGCGGCGCCCCCCGTTTTGGGTGTGGAACGCGGCCGGGAATCAGCTCTACATGTCCACGTTCCATCTGGCGCCCGAGCTCATCCCGCACTACCTCGACGCGCTGGCGCGCTACGGGATCAGGTCGCTCGCCGGCTATACGTCGTCGCTGTACGCGCTCGCCCAGGGAGTGCTGCGGGCGCGGCGCGACGATCTGCGGATGAACGTCGTGGTCACCAATGCCGAGCCGCTGGCCGACCATCAGCGGGCGGTCATCGCGGAAGCGTTTCACTGCGCCGTGCGCGAGACCTACGGTATGAACGAGAACGTCGCGGCGGCTAGTGAATGCGAGGCCGGCCAGCTCCATCTCTGGCCCGAGGTCGGGATCGCCGAGACCGTTGATGGGGAGTTCATTTGCACCGGCCTCATCAACACCGATATGCCGCTGATCCGCTATCGCGTCGGTGACCGCGGGGGCCTCGGGGCCGCGACCGAGCCGTGCGCCTGCGGCCGGACGCTGCCCGTGATCTCCAGCGTCGACGGGCGGAGCAGCGATCTCCTGATTACGCGCGACGGCCGGCGCGTCTTCTGGCTGAGCCCCGTGTTCCACGGGCTCCCGGTGCGCGAGAGCCAGATCGTCCAGGAGACGCTCGACCGCATTCGCGTCCGGCTGGTCACGGCGCCGGGCTTCACGGAGGCGGCCGACCGCGCCATCGTCAGCCGGCTCCGAAACCGCGTCGGGGACGTCACCGTGGTCCTCGAGCGCGTGGCCCAAATTCCGCGCACTGCGAGTGGCAAGGTCCGCGCGGTCCTGTGCGAGGTCGCCGCGACCGAGCGCCCGCCCGCTGCCGCACCGCAGGCCGATGCGGCTCCGCGCGGGCGAACCACCCCGCGGCCCGGCCGCATCCTGGTACTCGACGCGCACACGAACCAAGCGCTGGCGTGCGTCCGCTCCCTCGGGCGCGCCGGATACACGGTGTTCACGGCGAGCCACCGCCGCGCTCCGCTCGCCGCCTGGTCGCGCTTCAGCCGCGGGACGTTCTCGCTCGCCGGCGAAGCGCCCGAGCCGTACGCGAGGCTGCGGGAGTGGGCGCACCGGCAGGGCATTACGGTCGCGCTACCGCTGACGGAACGGGCGTGCCAGCTGTGCAACGCCGAACGGGAGGCCTGGGAGGCGCTCGACATCACCCTCGGATGCGCCCCCAGCGCACTGCTGCGCCGCGCGTTCGACAAACTGGAAACGCTCGAGCATGCGAGGGCATGCGGAGTGCACGCACCCCCGACCTACGCGCCGGACTCGCTCGTCGGATTCCGGGCAGCGGCCGAGGAGCTCGGTTATCCGTGCGTCGTGAAGCCCCGTTTCTCGAACGCCTGGAACGGGAACGGCTTCGCCCCGGACCTGGGACCGGTCTACGTGAAGGACTCTGCGGACCTGAACGCGGCCGTGCAATCTCGCCGCCAAGGCGAGTACTGGCCGTTGCTGCAGGCGTACGTGGTCGGCCGGGGTACGGGGATGTCCGTCATGTGCGATCGGGGGCGGGTCCTCGCGCTCTTCGCTCACGAGCGGCTCCGGGAGGTCCGCCCCTCCGGATCCGGGAGCAGCCTGCGCCGATCCGTGCTCCCCGACCCTCAACTCCTCGCGTGGGTCGAGCGACTGGTGGCTAAGCTCGAATGGCACGGACCGGCCATGGTCGAGTTCCGTCACGACGGGACGCGCCCGCCGTGGCTCATGGAAGTGAACGGCCGCTTCTGGGGCTCGCTCCAACTCGCGATCGCCGCGGGCGTGAATTTCCCGCTGTTGTGGGTGCGCCAACTGGAGGGTCAAGCGACGGAGTTCCCACCACCGGCCTACGACACGGACGTGACGGTTCGGTGGCTGTGGGGGGACGTGAAGCGGTTCCTCCACATCGTGCGGGGCGCGCCCCGGGGCTACCCAGGACGCTATCCGACCCTCTGGCAGGGCCTCAAGGAGCTGGTGGGTCGGCAACCCTCCGGGACGCGCCTGGAGGTCTGGGATCGGCAGGATCCCCTGCCGGGGGTCGGGGAGCTGGTGCAGGGGCTGCGCGACCTCGTGCGGGGTGCTCCATGAGTGGGTCGGCGTCGCCGCTCGTCTCGGTGGTCGTTCCCTGCCGCAACGAGGAGCGCTACATCGCCGCCTGCCTCGACTCGATCCTCGCGAGCGACTATCCGCGCGACCGGCTCGAGGTGTTCGTCGTGGATGGCATGAGCGAGGATGGGACGCGGCAGATCGTTGCCAGCTACGCCGCCGTTCATAGGGGGGTGCGGCTGCTCGATAATCCCGAGCGGATCACGCCGACCGGCCTCAATCGCGCGATTCGCGTCGCGCACGGAGAGGTCATCGTGCGCATGGATGCGCACGTCGAGTATCCGCCGGATTACATCTCGCGGTCGGTCGCGGTCATGCAGGAGTGGGGAGCCGACAACGTCGGCGGGATCATCGTGACGCGGCCCGGCGACCGCACGCCGGTCGCCCAGGCCATCGCGCTCGGCTTATCGCATCCATTCGGTGTCGGCAATGCCTACTTCCGCATCGGGACGCGGCACCCGCGCTGGGTGGATACCGTCGCCTTCGGCTGCTTCCGACGCGAGGTGTTCGAGCGGATCGGGCTGTTCGACGAGGACCTGGTCCGCAATCAGGATGACGAATTCAATGCGCGTCTGATCCGGCACGGCGGCCGTATTCTTCTGCATCCGGAAATCGTGTCCTATTACTACGCGCGGGGATCGCTGCGCCACTTGTGGCGCATGTACTACCAGTACGGCGTGTTCAAGCCGCTCGCCGCCCGGCGTGCCGGCGGCGTGGTGACAGTCCGGCAGCTCGTGCCCCCCGTGTTCCTCCTCGTCCTCCTCGGCTGCGCAGTGCTGGGCCCATGGTGGCACGCGGCGGTCGCGCTCGGGGGGGCGGTGGCGATGACTTACGTCCTCGCCGTCTCGGCGTGCGCCGGTCACGCCGCGCGCCGGCACGGCATGAAGACCATGCTTGCGTTGGCGTTGGTGTTTCCCGTGCTGCACTTCAGTTACGCACTCGGCTTTCTCGGCGGCTTGGTCGGTGGCCTGTGGCGGTCGCACGGGCGGACCCGCGCCCCGGCTGCCGTGTCGTTGTCCCGATGAACCGAACCTGGAGGGACGAGCCCGATGCGGTTTGAGTTCATCCTCGTGGCGGATTGGCCGCCGCTGGCATGGCTGGCGCAATGCCCTAGGGGGAACGGGCTCATCTCGATCTGGCACGGTCGCAGCGTGGAGCGCGCCGCAGACTGGTTCTGCGAGGCGGTGTGGGCCGGCCCCTACACCGCCGGCCAGTTCGACCGGACCGATCTCGTGTTCGGGTCTGGAGGCCGCCTGCGCGGTGAGGGAGCCGTCTTCGTCTCGTCGGGCTCGACGGTCGACCGCCTGCAAACGCTCGAGACCCGGGACGGCGCTTGGGTATCGAACTCGCTGGCCTGTCTGCTCGCGGGGGTCGCCGGGAGTGTTGATCCCACGTATCCGGGTTTCGTGCGAGACTTCAAGTCGGTCACCCGTGGCCTCCGCCGCTACAAGCGGACGCTGACCACCTCCGCCGGCCCCGTCCAGCTCGTCTACTTCGCCAACATCCGCTGGGACGGGCAGCGTCTACACGACCACCCGAAAGACTCACCCATCCGTGACTTCAGCACGTTCGCCCGGTATCGCGACTTCCTCACGACGTCGCTCGGCCAGCTCGCGGAAAACGCCTCGGCGGGCGAGCGGACGCACGCCTTGGGATTGCTGGGCACGCTCTCCTCGGGTTACGACTCGGCCACGGTGGCCGCACTGGGGCGGTGCGCGGGTTTGCGGGACGTCATGTCATTCGATCGCTCGCGCAGCGGGGTCGACGATACGGGCGCCGAGATCGCGGCCGTCCTCGGGCTCCGCGTCTCGACCGTATCGCGGGAGGCGTGGCGGTCCACGCCGAAGCCTGAGATCCCCTTTCTGGCCGCGGACGCCAAGGGAGAGGACGTGCACTTCACGGCCGCCGAGCGCCTGCTCACCGGCCGCGTCCTGCTGACGGGGTTCCATGGCGACGAGATGTGGGACCGCGTCGCATGGCCCCTGCCGCTCAACGAGGACCTCGTGCGCAGCGACCAATGCGGCCTCTCGCTGACCGAGTACCGGTTGTGGGCCGGCTTCATCCACTGTCCGGTACCCTTCATGGGCGCCCGCCAGGTCCAAGCCGTCAACGCCATCAGCAATTCATCCGAGCTGGCCGCGTGGCGTGTCCCGGGTGCGTACAACCGTCCGATTTGTCGCCGTATCCTCGAGGAGGCCGGCGTGCCACGACAGGCGTTCGGCACGGCAAAGAAGAATACGTCGGTCCTGATGTTCGAGCGACGCACCTTCCTGTCACCGGACTCCTGGCACGAGTACTCGGGGTGGCTGGCCGAACGCCACGTCCAGGGAGCTACGTTGCTGCGTCGGGGACCGACGCGCCTCCAAACCGCCGCGCAGCACATCGCCGCCGCGCTGCACGCTGTCGCCCGCATCGCACCCCACCGACTCCGGCTCGTCGCCTCGCTGGCGTGGCGGGTGGGGGCATTCGGATCCGAGGAGCCCTTGTTCCGCTTCTGTTTCCCGTGGGCCCTCGAGCAAGCCAAAGGTCGCTATTCGCGGGCGGGCGTCGTCTCCGAGCTCCGCAGCGCCACGCCCGCAAGCACTCGCACGAGGGATTTGCCATGTGTGGTATCGTAGGTTTCGTCAGCTCCGGCCGCCCGCTGGATGTGACAGTGCTGCAGCGGATGAACGACCTGCAAGCACACCGGGGACCGGACGGCGAGGGGTTCCTGCTCGGCTGGGAGGACGCCGGGCGGTTCTGCCACGCCCGCCTTCCGCGCACAACACAGTGGGACGCCCGTGCTCCCGTCACCGTCGGTTTGGGCCACCGGCGGCTGGCGATCCTCGACCTCTCGGAACGCGGCTCCCAGCCCATGACGGTCGGCGACTCGCAGTCCTGGATCGTCTTCAACGGGGAGATCTACAACCATGTGGAACTGCGAGCCCAGCTCGAAGCATTGGGCTACCAGTTCACTACGCGGACCGACACGGAGGTGCTGCTTCAGGCCTATCGACACTGGGGCGACGATTGCCTCGCCCATCTCGAGGGGATGTTCGCCTACGCCATCTGGGACGGCCCGCGCGGGCGGCTGTCTTGCGCGCGCGATCGGCTCGGCATCAAGCCCTTCTACTACGCCACGCCGCCCGGCGCCTTCATTTTTGCCTCGGAGATGAAGTCGCTCCTCGCGTTCCCGGAACTGGACCGGACACCCGACGACGCGGCGGTGGTGGGGTTCCTCGTCCACGCGAATTGCGACTACGCCGAGCGGACGCTGCTCCGATCCGTGAAGGCGCTGCCGCCGGCACACGCGCTCACCCTGGACGCCCGCACCGGGCACTTCGTCACGCGCGCATACTGGCACCTGACACCCTCCGCCGAAAACGGCGTCAGTGACGCGGCGCGCATCGAAAACCTCCGCACGCTGCTCGCGCAGACCACCCGCCGACATCTGATCAGCGACGTGCGCGTCGGCAGCTGCCTGTCCGGCGGGCTCGACTCGTCGACCGTGGTCTCGCTGATCGCCAACATTCGGCGTGAGCAGCCGGAGGCCGCTCGAGCGCTCGGCGACACGTTTCAGACCTTTACGGCCTGCTACGAGCAGCGCGACGTCGACGAACGGGACTATGCTCTCACCGTCGCGCAAGCGGTGGGTGCCAAGTCCAATCTCGTGTTCCCTTCGGCCGAAGACCTGCTGGCGACGCTCGAGCGCATGGCCTGGCATCAGGACATGCCGTTCGGGGAACCGACCTATTACGCGCAGTGGCGCGTCATGCAGGCGGCCAAAGAAGCCGGGATCAAGGTGTTGATCGACGGCCAGGGCGGCGACGAGGTGTTCGGCGGGTACGCGAAGTTCCGCTACGCCTACCTGGCCACATTGCTTCGGTCGGGCCGCTTCGCCCGGCTGACCAAGGAGCTCACCGCCATCTTGCTCCAGGGCGACCGCTACGTGCTGGACCTGCGACACGGGTACCGCTACCTGCCCGCGCGGCTGCGCCGCCTGCTGGGCGTCGACTCGCTGCTCCGCCATGCGCTCCGGGGCGACTGGGATCGCGCGGTGCAGGGCGAAAGCACGCCCGCGACACGCTGGTGGCGCTACGCGTCCCACAACGGTGGCTCCGCCTCGTCGACCAGCATCATGCAGCGGATGCAAGTGGACGACATCATGGTCGACACCCTTCCCATGCTGCTGCGCATGGAGGATCGATCCTCGATGGCATTCTCCATCGAGGCCCGCGTCCCGCTCCTCGACCATCACGTCGTGGAGTACGGGATCTCATTACCCGATCATCTCAAGATCCGCGACGGCTGGAGTAAGTTCGCGATCCGGCAGGCGATGCAAGGTCTGCTGCCGGATGTGGTGCGGCTGCGCAGGACCAAGCTGGGCTTTGCCGTCCCCGGTCGCCGCTGGCTGGCGCGCGATCTCAAGCCACAAGTGACGGCCCTCATCCAGGACCGGCTGCGCTGCGAGAAGTACGTCGACCCTCAGATCCTGCGCCGTTGGTACGGCTCCGGAGAGGCCGAAAGCAGCGCCGGCTATCTCGGGTTGTGGCGGGTGCTGTCGCTGGAGATGTGGATGCGCGCCTTCAAGATCTAGCTAGAGGGTGCTCCCGTCGGCTTCCGCCTGGTCGCACTCCCGAGTGATGTGCGCCACGTAGTATCGGTAGACCGATGGAAGAGCGGCCCGTGCGAACACCTTGGCACGCCGCACGAGCAGCGCGCTGCGCCAGCCCTGCAACCTGGCGAGCGCTCCGATGCGCGCCGACCGCGTCCACGCCTTGGGGATGAAGCGGCCGAGGATCCAGCACCCGCCCACGTGTCGCGGCAGCACCCAGGGCTCGGAGGTGAACAGGTACTGGAGCCCCACGGCGCCGGCCGACTCGAGCACCAGGGGCGAGATGTCACCGCCGGGAACGGACGCCGCGATGCACGGCTCGTCCAGCAGCTCGGCGAGCACGTCCCTGCTCACGCGCCACTCGTCGAGCATCCGCGCCCGCGGCAGCGCGTTGAAGATGTCCGGATGGGTGTGCGAGTGGCTCCCGATCAAGTGCCCACAACTCCTGAGGTAGCGGATCTCGCTGGAGTCCAGGAACGTCCGACGGCCGATCAGGCTCGTGACGATGAAGAAGTGCCCCTTCCAGCCTCGCGCCGCCAGCTCGTCGCCGATATGAACGGCGCTCCGGCCCCCGTCGTCGAAGGTCAGGAGCACGTGGCGGGCGGGTCGGTCGATCTCCAGGTCGGTGACCAGCTCCGGGACGCACCCACCGGCGGCGATCGCGTCGAGGTCGCGGGCGAATGCCGCGACCGTACGCCGATAGGGCAAGGCACCGGATCGCTGAAACCCGGTACCGCCCGGCTCGTCGGCGACGTCGTGATAGCCGAAGCTGGCGACCGTGCAGCGCGGCACCGGCGCGACGGCGCCGCCGCGGCGCCGGGACGGCGTGCCGGGCGCGACGGGTCGCTCAGGCGACGACATGGGGCGCGGCGGTGATGCGCGGCCGCAGGCCGCGATCCACCAGGACTCCCTCGTAGACGGCGATCACTGCTTGAGTCAGCCGGCGCTCGTCCAGGTGGCTCACCGCATCGCGGCCCGCGCTGCGCCGGCCGCTCCGCAGCACACGCTCCAGCGCGGCCGCGATGCTCTCCGGACGGTCGTCCGCGCACAGCTCGCAACCCTCGATGCCCGTGAGACGGAACGCGACGTCGCCCACGGGCACGGAGACGACCGGGAGATTGCACGCGAGCGCTTCCTTGACCGCGTTGGGCGAGCCCTCCTGCATCGACGTGAAGACGAGCGCGTCGCACGCGTTCAGGAGGAAGGGCATATCGGCGTGCGGCACCCCCCAGGCGACGATCAGGTCCGTGGGCATCGAGCGATTGACGATATCGACCGCGGTCCGGGCCAACGCATGGCGCTTGCGGGGCGTTGCCGGCTGGCCCACGAACAGCACCAGGTGCCGGTCGAGTGGGAGGCCCAGATGGCGTCGCGCCTCGTCCCGGGGGATGAGGCGGAACAGGTCCAGGTCGAGCCCCGACGGAATCACGTGGGCCGGCACCGAACGCGGGAGGAACTGCTTCATGTGCTCCGACACGACGATGCAAGCGTCGGCGCACCGCGCGACCCCGCGCGACGCAAACTGCAGCAGCCTGCCGGCGACCGTGACCCGGAGGTCCTCCCCTACGATGCCCTCCAGATCGTCTCCGCGAAACGTCACGACGAGCGGCAACCGCTTGGGTAGCGCCGGCAAGCCGCTCTGCCCGAATTGCGCGTGCACCAGGTCGTAGCGCGTTCGGGCCAGGCGGCGACGCAGGCGCACCCACGCCGCCAGATAATTCCAGGGCCGTTTCCCCGCCTTGAACTGGAACACGTCCACGTGCACGCCGGCCGCGCGCAGGAACTCCGCCTGCCGCTTGATGAAGTGGGTGGTACGCGGACGGCCCGGTGTCGGCCATTCGCTCGTGATCATCAAGGCCCGAATCGTATGGTCGGTGCTCGTCATGGCCGCGCCACCGCTTGGGCGAGCACGCCGGGAATGCCCTCCACCCACTGGCCGACGGTCGGCCAGGGATCGTCCGGATCCCAATCCTCCAGTCGCGTCCCGGCCGGCTGACGGCCGAACAGGTCACGCAGACCCTGCGCGATGGACGGGTACGCCCCTGGGTAGCCCGCGGGCGGGCCGGCGAGAATGTAGAGGAAGCGTTTCACGTCGCCCCACAGCCAGCGCAGGGTCACGCCCTCGCGGTACGGGGTGGGACGGTCGAGCGGCTGGCCCGTGAGCACGTCGGTCCAGAGGCGGGGGAAGTCGCATCCGGCGGCGATCGCGAGCTGCAGAGAGCCCCAAAATCTGCCGTTCACCTCCATGAGCCAGGGCTGCGTGCCATCGTCGCGGAATTCGACCATCGCCGGGCCGTGCCACCGCAACTCGCGGAGCAAGCGCGCCGCCCGGGCCTGGAGCCGTGGATCGAGCCCTACCGAGCGCCGCAAGCTGCTCCCTGATCCCGAGGGCCGGACGTCGCGCAGCCGTTCGTGCGCGAACCACGCAACCGACCGGCCCCGGTCGCACACCGTGAACACTCCCTTGCCCCGGCCGGGCACGAAGCCCTGAATCAGGGGCCAATACGGGCCCTGACGACGCTGCAGCACGGCGGCGGCAAGCTCCGTCGCGTCGCTGGCATACGCGATTCCGTGGTCCGGGAGGAAGCCGTGGCCGTTCCAGGCACTACTGAAGCGCGGCTTGACGACGCACGGATACCCTACGGCCTGCGCGGCCTCCCGGCACTCCTCGAGCGACGTGGGATAGCGCGTTGGCGGGATCTCCACCCCGCAGGCTTCCGCACTCCGCAGCGTCTGCGTCTTGTCGAAGGCACCCACGATTACCGAGTCCGGGGCGCAGCCCACGATCGTGCCCGGCGCCTCCCACGCCTCGCGGTCGGCGTTGCACAGCTGGCACGTCAGCTCGGTGAGCGGCAGTACGATGTCCACGCCCCGCTCGTGTGCCCAGACCCGCAGCGCTACGAATGCCTCAGGTGTCGCTTCGGCGTAGCGGTAGCGCCCCCGACAGAACCGCGACCACGCGCCCAACGGCCAGCGGCTTTGGCCCGCCACGAATACCGTGTAACCCGCCCGACCCAACGACCGCACGCAGGCCAGCGCCGTGTTGGTCGATCCGTCCAACACCAACACGCGGCGCGGATCCGGCCGCTGTGGGACGGCCGGCCGGCGTGGAGCGTATTGCACGCTCGTCATGAGGCGACAGCCGAGTGTCGCACGAGCCTCGGCAGAGACGCCGTCCCGGAGCGCCCCTCAGGCGCCCCTTGATTCGCGGCGAGCCACGCCTGAAACATGAGCACACACCAGAGGTCGTAATCCCAGCTCGTACGACCCGAGAGGTGCTCCTTCCACTTGCGTCGCACCGGTTCCGGGTCGAGCACTCCGCCGGCCCGGATCCGTCCCTCGTCCACCAGGTCCTCCGCCCAGTCGCGCAGCGGACCACGCAACCACGCTGCGACCGGCATGCCGAACCCTTGTTTCGGACGGTCGACGAGCGATCGCGGCACGTAACGGTACAGAACCTGTCGGAGAATCCATTTTCCCACCCCGTCCCGGATCTTGAGTGACAGGGGCAACCGCCACGCGAACTCCATCACGCGATGATCGAGCAGTGGAATCCTGGCCTCGAGGCTCACGCCCATGCTGGCGCGATCTACCTTCACGAGGATGTCATCGGGTAAGAACGTGACCAAATCGAGATACATGGCTTGGTGCGTGAGGTCGCGCAGCACCGCCTCCGGCGTTTCCTCGGCGGTCGGCCCCTGCGGCGAGTCGGCTCCCCGGACGACGACCGCGGGAGTCTTCCAATACGACATGAGATACCGATGCAGCGCCGCTCCGGACGGCACCGCGAGGATTTCGGCGGTTTGGCGAACCCGCTCGCGTAATTCGCGCTTGCCCGTCCACCGGCGTGCCAGCGGTCCGAGCGCCTGCACGAACGCCCCCCGCTGCACCCACGGCAGCAGCAGGGCGCGGCTGGCGCCGCGCCGCAGCACCGGTGGGATCCAGCCGATCGCCCTCCAGATGGCGGGGCCTACCCGGTGGAAGGGATAGCCACCCAAGAGTTCGTCCCCCGCGTCGCCGCTCAGGCTCACGGTCACGTGGCGCCGCGTGAGCTGGGAGAGCAGGAACGTCGGAATCTGGGAAACGTCGGCGAAGGGCTCGTCGTACAGCGTCGGCAGGCGCGGGATCACGGCGAGGGCGTCGCCCGGCGTGACATACAGCTCCGTGTGCTCGGTCCCGAGGTGACGAGCCACGGCCGCCGCGTGCCGCGCCTCGTCGTACGCGCCCTCGTGAAACCCGATCGTAAACGTCTTGATCGGACGCTCACTCTGGGCCTGCATGAGGGCGACGACGGTGGACGAGTCGACCCCTCCGGACAGGAAGGCCCCGAGCGGGACGTCCGCCTCCATCCGGAGCCGCACCGCGTCCCGGAGCAGCGCATCGAATTGCGCGATCGCTTCATCGTCCGTACCGGCGAATGGCTCGGCGGTGCCCCGCTCCGCGACCTCGCGGGCGGACCAGTAGGCAACGGGCACAGGGTGCAGGTCGGGCTGGTCTGCCGAGACGCTGAGCAGCGTCCCCGGCGGAAGCTTGAAGATGCCGCGATAGATCGTGAGTGGCGCCGGCACATAACCGTGCTTGAGGAAGAGCGCGACCGCGTTGGGGTCCACACTCGGCCTGAAGGCCGGGTGCGCCCGCAACGCCTTGAGCTCCGACCCGAACAGCAGCGTTCGGCCCGCCCAGCCGTAATAGAGCGGCTTTTCGCCAGCCCGATCGCGCACGAGGTGCATCGTGCGGCGCTGACGGTCCCAGAGTGCGAACGCGAACATGCCGTTGAAGCGCTCCACCGCGGGGCGGACCTCCCACTGGCTCACCGCCGCCAGCAGCACCTCCGTGTCGGAGCGGCCCCGAAACCGATGACCCAGCGCCGCGAGCTCGAGCCGCAGGGCGCCGAAGTTGTAAATCTCCCCGTTGAACGTGACCACGTAACGGCCGCTCGCCGACTCCATGGGTTGCTGCCCCAGCGGGGACAGGTCCAGGATCGAGAGGCGCCGATGCCCGAACGCGACCCCGGCGGGCGGATCGCACCACACGCCGCAGTCGTCGGGACCGCGGTGCTGGAGCACGGACGTCATGGCGCCGAGAATGCTCAACGCACTCTCTTCGCGCAGACCGCCCGGGTCGTGGTATCCCGCGATGCCACACATATCAGTCGCTGGCCGCCATTGCGCCCGCAGCTAGCGCACCCCCTGTGCTACGAGGCCCTCTGCCCCGGCGCGTCCTAACTCGCGTGGCGGCAAGGGCGTTGCCGCATGAGGCCGGCGGCCATGCCCCCTGCGGCGGACGCGGCCTGTAAGGAAACCGCGACAACTCTGTGCTCCTGAGACGCAGCCCGCCGGGACCGGCCCCGCGGCGCCGGGAGGTCGGATCGCGGCGTGCCTCCGAGGCCGCTTACTATCTCTTTAGTCACGGCGCAGTTACGCGCCCCGGTCTCGCGGAGGCATGGGCGGGCGCGCCGCGACAGGCGGGGCTCGGCAGTTGCGAATCCTCGCGGTCGTGCGCGCCCCGACCAGCAAACCACTCGCCCCCCTTCCCCGAGACCGCATCGCGTTCTTCATGCCCTCGCTGTTCGCCGGTGGGGCGGAGCGCGTCATGGTGAACATCGCCCGAGGCTTCACCGAGCAGGGCTTCTTGGTCGACGTCGTGCTCGCCAAAGCCACGGGTCACTATCTGGCGAGTCTCCCGCCGGCCGTGCGAGTCATCGACCTGCACGCGCGCAGAGTCGTGGGGAGCGTGCCTGGACTGGTGCGCTACCTCCGACGGGAACGACCCAGCGTGCTCGTCGCGTCGCTGAGTCACGCGAACGTCGTGGCGCTGTGGGCCCGGGCGCTGGCCCGCGTGCGGACCCGCGCGTTCATCACCGAGCACAACATCGCGCTGTGGGACCTTCCGTCGGCACCAGGGGAGGGCTCGCACCTGATCCCCCACCTCGCGGCCGCGTTCTATCCTTGGGCCGACGGCGTCATCGCCGTGTCGCGTGGCGTCGCCCGGGACATCGCTCGGCGGACCAAGACAGCCCCGGACCGCATCCACGTCATCTACAACCCGGTGGTGACCACCGAGGTGCTCGAGGGGGCGCGGGCCAGGCTCGACCACCCGTGGTTCGCGCCCGGCGCCCCCCCGGTCGTCCTCAGCGCCGGCCGACTCACGTGGGAGAAGAGCTACGACTGCCTCATCCGCGCCTTCGCCATCGTCCGCCAGCGGCAGCACGCCCGCCTGATGATCTTGGGCGAAGGGCCCGAGCGTCCGCACCTCGAAGCCCTCATTCGAGAGCTGCACCTGGACGCCGACGTGCAGCTGCCGGGCTTCGTGGACAATCCGTACGCGTTCATGGCGCGCGCCGCCGTCTTCGCGCTGTCGTCGACCAGCGAAGGACTGCCCACGGCGTTGATCGAGGCGCTCGCCACAGGCACACCCGTCGTCTCCACCGACTGTCCCAACGGCCCACGGGAAATCCTGCAGGACGGGCGACTGGGACGCCTCGTGCCGGTCGGTGACGCCGCCGCGCTCGCGGGCGGTGTCACCGCGGTGCTCGACGAACCCAGGCCGCCCATCTCGCCCGAGGCCTGGCAGTCCTTCGCCGTCGACACCGTCGTCGACCAATACCGCTCCGCCCTGCAGGTCGCCCCGGATGCGTAAGCTGTCCGAGGGGCTGTTGCTCGTCGTCGCCTTTGCGATACCGTGGGAAAACCTTGTCATCTTTGAGCAACTGGGCTCGCTGGTGCGGGTGCTGGGCATGGTGGCCGCTAGTGTCGGCGTCTGCGCGGTCCTGCTTGACGGCAGGCTGCGCAAATTCGGGCCCGTGCTCGTGCTCGCGGCGCTGTGGGTACTCTGGGGAGGCCTGAGTCTGTTCTGGAGCATCGAGGCGGACAGCACCGTCGATCGAGTGCTGACCTACGTGCAGCTGCTCGGGCTCATGTGGTTGATGTGGGAGTTCGGCGCGGACGCGCCGAGTCGGAGCGCTCTCACCCAGGCGTATGTGTTCGGTGCGTACGTGTCGCTGGTGGGGACGCTGGTAGGCTTCGCCTCCGGCGCGCAGCTCGATGCCAAGCGGTACACGACGGGCACCTTCAACGTCAACGATCTCGGCCTCACCTTCGCGCTCGGCATTCCCATGGCCTGGTATCTCGTGCTGACGCAACAGAATCGGATCCTGCGCTGGATCAACCAGGCGTATGTCCCGGCCGCCGTGGTCGGCGTGCTGCTCACGGCCTCGCGCGGTGCGTTCGTCGCGACGGTGATCGCCACCTCGATGGTCGTAGGAAGCATGTCCAAGCTCCCGCTACGGACGAAGCTGGTCGCGCTATTGTTGATCACGTCGGCCCTGATCGCGGCGGCATTCGTCGTGCCGCAGTCCTCCTGGCAGCGGCTCGCGCAGGGCCAGCAATCGCTGCAACGCTGGGATCTCACCGGACGCACGGCGATCTGGGAAGAGGGCCTGCGGCAATTCCGAGTGCACCCAGTGCGCGGCATGGGGGCCGGCGCCTTTCCCGTCACGACGAAGGAGGAGACGGGGCGGGCATGGGTCGCCCACAACACGTACCTCGGCATCTTGATCGATGAGGGGATCGTCGGCTTGGGCATCTTCGCGCTCCTCGGAGTCGTTCTCGTGCTATCGCTGCGACGTCTCCCGCCGTTGGAGCGACGACTGTGTTTCGTGCTCACCTGCACGTGGGCCGTGGGGGTGTTCGTCTTGAGTTGGGAGCACCGCAAGCCGACGTGGTTCCTGCTAGGGCTCGTCACGGCCTACGCGGGCGTCGCTCACCGGGACCGGGCGGCGGGAAGGGCGAGTCTCGCGTCCCAGAGGAGAAGGCTATGTGTACCGTAGCGCTCGTAGGCGCGGACGGCGCGGGAAAGTCGACCATCGGGCGGCGCCTGGCAGCGACTCTGCCCCTGCCCATCAAGTACCTCTATATGGGAGACAACGCCGACAGCGCCAACCGTCTGCTGCCGACCACCCGGCTGATCCGCCTGCTGCGGCGGGTCGCAAGCCGGCGTCGCGGCGACCGACGGCACGTGGGGCCCTCGGCGGGCGCGCCGCCCGGAGTGAGGCCGGCCGCCCCGCGTCCAAGGGGAATCCGGGCGCACCTCACCGCGGCGACAAAGGCCACATATCACTTGGTCAACCAGCTCGCCGAAGAGTGGTTCCGCCAGACGCTCGCCTGGTACTATCAGGTCCGGGGGTACATCGTCCTGTTCGACCGGCACTTTTTTGTCGACTACTACGCGCATCACATCGCGCCCCGGGCGGGGCAGCGGAGCGTCACGAGCCGGATTCACGGCTTCGTCTTGAAGTACGCCTACCCCAAACCCGACGTCGTGATCTGTCTGGACGCGCCGGCGGCGCTGTTGTTCGCTCGCAAGCCGGAGGGCACGGTGGAGGCCATTGAGCGACGTCGCCGCGAATACTTCCAGGTACAACCCGTCGTCAAGCACTTTGCGGTCGTGGATGCGAGCCAATCCGAGGATGACGTGACACGCGCGGTCGTCGCCCTGATCACAGAGTTCTGTGGATCCGCGGCGCTGCACCAGGAGACACGGGAGACGCACGTCGCGTGAGCCGGCCACGGTTGCTGATCACGGTCGACACAGAAGGCGATAACGCCTGGGCCCGCCCTCGAGTCGCGACGACGCGCAACGCGGCGTACGTCGCCCCCTTTCAGGAACTGTGCGAGCGATACGGGTTCAAGCCGACCTACCTCGTGAACTACGAGATGGCGCAGTGTCGGCTGTTTCAGGAGTTCGGTCGCGATGTGCTTACGCGTGGCACCGGCGAGATCGGCATGCATCTCCATGCCTGGGACTCACCGCCGCTCGTCCCGCTCACGGCCGACGATCCCACGTTCCAACCGTATCTGATCGAGTACTCAGAACCCGTCATGCGGGACAAGATTCACGTCATGACCGGGACACTCGAAGAGGTATTCGGGGTCACGATGGTCAGCCACCGCGCGGGCCGGTGGAGCTTCGACGCTCGCTATGCGCGGATCCTGCTCGAGCACGGTTATCGAGTGGACTGTTCCGTCACACCACTCATCTCCTGGCAGGAGACTCGTGGTGACCCCTTGGGGGCGGGGGGGACGGACTACACGGCATTTCCGCACGAGGCCTATTGGATCGATCCGACGGACGTCTCCCGGCCTGGACACTCGTCCCTGCTGGAAGTGCCCGTGTCGGTCATTCCTGGCCCGCACGCCCTGGTCACGCGCGTCTCCCGTCGGTTGCTTCACGTTCGGCCACCGTTGGCCAAAGCCGCCCGACCTCTGCGCCGGGTCCTGAACCACGTGTGCCCGGCCGCGTACTGGCTCTACCCGGACGGTGCGAACCGGGCACAACTGCTGCAGATCCTGGCCCGCGTACTCGCCGATTCGCGTGGCCATGCGGAGCTCACCCTCCATTCGTCGGAGCTCATGCCCGGCGGAAGCCCGACGTTCGGTACTCCCGCGCAGATCGCCACCCTGTACGCCGATCTCGAGGCCGTGTTGAGCTTCGCGCGCGACCGCTTCATCCCCTCCACGCTCGCCGAGTATCGTGCCACGTTCGATACCGCCGTGACTCATGCGTACGCCCGCTAACCGCGCCCCGGGACGAGGGCGCGCAGTCCTCGTGCTCGGCAGCGACACCCGTAGCCTCATCGCGGTGATCCGCTCTCTCGGTCGCCGGGGACTGCGCGTTCATGTGGCCGGCGCCCCGCCGAGTGCACCAGCGCTCCGTTCGCGGTACGTCGATACGATACACGACCTGCCTCCATACGCCGCCGACGGTGATGCCTGGATCCGCGCGCTGCGCTCCGTCCTGCGGCGGGAGCCGTTCGACTTGGTCATCCCATGCGACGATCCGTCATTACTGCCACTCCAGCTTCATCGAGCCGACCTCGAGGCATGGGGGCACCTCTACGTCCTGAGCCAGGAGGCCTTCGACGTCACGACCAACAAGCACCGCACGACTGCGTTGGCACGTCAGCTCGGGGTCCCCGTCCCGCGTGAGTGCATCACCACGTCGTTGACGGACGCCGACGCGATGGTGGCGCAGCTGGGGCTTCCCTTGGTGCTCAAGCCGGCCAGCTCCTTTGCGATTCACGACTTGGCGGCGCGGCGCGATGTCCGAACCGCCCGCACCATCGAGGACGCGCGGAGCGGATTGCGCGAGCTGCTGCAGCATGGGCCGGTGCAAGCGCAGGAGCATTTTCGCGGCTCGGGCGTGGGCGTGGAGATCCTGGCGCACGAAGGCAGCGTCCTGTTCGCGTTCCAACACTTGAGACTGCATGAGCCCCCCGAAGGCGGCGGCAGCTCGTACCGCAAGAGCGTCCCCCTGAGCCCGGACTTGCTGCATGCGGCCAAGCTCCTGATCGCAGCACTGCGCTACACGGGCGTCGCCATGGTGGAGTTCAGGGTCGACCAGTCATCCGGGCGCTGGATCCTCGTCGAGGTCAACGGCCGTTTTTGGGGCTCCTTGCCGCTGGCCGTCGCGGCCGGCGCGGACTTCCCGTACTACTTGTATCAGATGCTGGTGCAGGGAAGGCGGGAGTTTCCGGCGGGCTATCGCGCGGAATTGTACGGGCGCAACTGGGTGCAGGACGCGAGCTGGCTGCGCGACCGGCTCAGAGACGGCCGATCGAGCACGCTGTACCCGGACCGATCGTGGCGGCAGGTGGTGTCGGAGTTTGCCAACGTCCTCAGGCTGCGTGAATGCAGCGACACCTTCGTATGGGACGATCCCGCGCCCGCGTTCGCCGAGGTCCGCCACATGCTCCGGAAGCGGATCGGCAAAATCGTCGGGGCGAGAGCAACCCCATCTCCAGGAAGCCAGCCCGTACGTCGGTTGGGGTAGCCACCGTTCACCGGCCTTCGACCTGGGCAGCGTACTGGAACAACCACAGCTCGAGGTTGGTGTAACCGGTGGCGGGGTCGATGCCGTCGGGGTTCACGGGCGTGGCGAGGGCGCGGGTGGTGGGTGTCAGCGCCGGCCACCCGCCCACATCGGTTTGGCTGTTGAGGAGCCGGCCCGTGTGCGTCTGCTCTTCGGTGAGGAGGCGCAGGTCCACCGCGTCCCGATCCGCCGGCCGCGCGCCCGCCGTCGCCCGCACCTTCGCTTCTACCTGGCTGCTCGACAGGACGGTCAACCCGGACAGCGGCACGGGCGGCGTGCCCGCCACCGCCCATCCGTAGCCCGACGACACGTACGACAGGGCGGGCGCGAGGTTGTCCTTCATATAGACCCCGCTGCCGGACTGCAGCGGGAAGCCCCCCGCGGCCACGATGGAAACGAGCGTCGAATCGGTGGTGCTCGGCCCCGGGATCAGCACGTTGCCCACCACGCTCGCGAGGATCGGCCCGCCCGAGTTGTCGTAGTCCGAAAACGTCGTGGCGAGGATGCCGGGGTCGTAGATCAGGTTGTTCACGACCACCGAGCTGGTGGCGCCCTTGGCGTACGGGTTCCGCTCATTGGCATGCGCAAACAGATTGCCAAGGACCGCGACGTTGGTGCTGTAGTCCCCGATCAACAGGTTGTAATTCTGCGAGCGCGCGGCCCACAGGGGCTCCGAAATGATCGAGTGGCTGATGGTGACATCGTGCAGGGGGTACCACGTGCTCATGTTCTTGTCCGTGTTCCAACTCAACGACACGTGATCGATCACCACATTGTAGGGCGGCGTCGACTGATTCTGGATTTGGATGCAATCGCGCGGGCCGAGCGAGGGCGGCGTCACCAGATCCCCAACCCGGATGCGGAGGTGTTGGACGAGCACGTCGTGCGTCTGGATCTGCAGCCCCGCGTAGCGCAGCGTGATGCCCGGACTCGGCGCCGTCTGGCCCGCCACCGTCAGGTAGGGACTCGTGATGTAGATGTCGTCCGAGAGGTCGATCATCCCGCCGACCTCGAAGA
>WNGC01000045.1_pt1 | contig 56388 bp, 56 predicted proteins | sample 5400051 | NCBI WGS metagenome assembly WNGC01 (sample SAMN13153368, study PRJNA577476) | soil metagenome | isolation source: 20 cm soil or saprolite under grassland replicate 2 | place: USA:California | collected 2016-06-15
ACGCGTGCACGCAGGGCGCGACCGGCATGCGCGGCCAGATGTCAGCCGTGCTCGGCGTGCCGCCCGAGAAGATCCGCGTCATCGCCGAGGAAGTCGGCGGGGGCTTCGGCGTGCGCTTCAACATCTACCCGGAATATTGCGCGCTCCTGCTCGCTGCGAAGCAGCTCGGCCGGCCGGTGAAGTGGGTCGGCACGCGCTCCGAGGTATTCATCGGCGACGAGCAGGCGCGCGACATCGTGCACCACGGCGAGATGGCGCTCGACGCTTCCGGCCACATCCTCGGCATGCGCTTCGAGTTCGTGTGCAACCTGGGGGCCTATCTCGCATTCACCGGAAGCTTCGTGAATACGGTCAACCTGGTGGCCGTGGCGAGCGGCGTCTACGACGTCCAGGCGGTTCACGTGCAGGCGAAGCTCGCGCTGACCAACACGGTTCCCACCGCCGCCTACCGCGGCGCGGGCCGGCCGGTCAGCTCCTACGCGGTCGAGCGCCTGGTCGACCAGGCCGCGCACGAGCTCGGCATGGATCCCGCCGAGTTCCGCCGCCGCAACCTCGTCGCCAAGAACAAATTTCCGTACAAGATCGCGACCGGATTCGAATACGACTGCGGCGACTTCGAGGGCGTGCTCGACAAGGCGCTGAAGGCCGCGCAATGGGATTCATTCGAAAAGAGAAGAACAGAATCCCGCAGCCGCGGCAGGCTGCGCGGGCGCGGCATCGCCACCTACATCGAGGCGAGCGGCGCGGGCGGCTTCGCGCCGTACGACCAGGTGCAGCTCACGTGGGACGACGCGGCGCGCCTCACCTTGCGCGCGACATCGCATTCCCACGGCCAGGGCCACGAAACGACGTACGCGCAGATCGTTTCCGGCGTGCTCGGCGTGCCGATGGAATCGATCCGGCTGCGCACCGCCGACCCGGACATGCACCTGGTCGGTAATCCCACCGGAGGCTCGCGATCGCTTCTGGGCGTGGGAAGCGTGATGCTGATGGCGTCGCAGGAGGTCGTCAAGAAAGGTCTTGCGCTTGCGGCGGAGGAGCTGGAGGCCGCGCCAGCCGACGTCGAGTTCCTGGAGGGCAAATACCGCATCAAGGGCACCGACCGCGAGGTCGCGCTGGCGGCGCTGGCCAAGAAGCATCCCGGCCGGCTCGACGTGGACCTGAAGGACAAGAAGGTCGGCACGACGTTTCCCAACGGCTGCCACATCGCCGAGGTCGAGATCGAGGCGGAAACCGGCATCGCCGAAATCGTCCGCTACGTCGCCTGCGACGACGCCGGCAACATCATCAACCACCAGATCGTCGAAGGACAGATGCAGGGCGGCATCACTCAGGGTGCCGGCCACATTTTCGGCGAGCAGGCGATCTATGACCCGGACAGCGGCCAGCTGCTGAACGGCAGCTTCATGGACTACCCGATGCCGCGCGCGCTCCTGGTGAATAACCTGACGGTCCTCGACTATCCGGTGCCCACTCAGACCAACCCGCTCGGCGCCAAAGGCGTGGGCGAGGCCGGGGTCACCGGCTCGATGCCGTGCCTGATGAACGCAGTGCTCGACGCGCTGCGCCAGGCCGGCGTCACGCATTTCGACATGCCGGCAACCCCTCAGCGCGTATGGCGTGCGCTGCAGGCGGCCAAAGCGGGCGATCCGCGGGCGCTCGCCGTCGCCGAGTTGAGTGGACATTCTTGAGCGGCTGTTCGAGCGGGCGCGCCGGCGGCGGCGGCGCATCGTGCTGCCGGAAGTCGGCGATGAGCGCATTCTTGAGGCCGCGCGCAGGCTGAAGGACGCGCGGCTCGCCGAGCCGATCCTGCCGCTCGACCCCGAAACGAGCCCGCGGCTCGGCGCTTACGCCGAGCTCTATCCGGGCAATCCGAAGATCGCGCAGCGCGCGGTGCGCAAGCCCCTGCTGCACGCCGGGATGATGGTCAAGGCGGGCGACGCCGATGCCATGCTCGCCGGGGTGGCGAACCCGAGCGCGCGCGTCATCGAAGCCGGCCTGATGACTATCGGCCTCGCCGCAGGCATGAGCACGCCATCGAGCTTCTTCCTGATGGTGTTGAAGGACAAAGTCCTTGTCTACGCGGACTGCGCGGTGAACGCCGAGCCCGACGCAGAAACGCTCGCCGACATCGCGCTCGTTTCGGCGGCGAGTTATCGCGCGCTGCTCGAAGACGAGCCGCGCGTCGCGCTGCTTTCTTTCTCGACCAAGGGCAGCGCACGCCACCCCTGTACCGAGAAAGTTGTGCGCGCACTTGCGATTGCACGTGAGCGCGATCCGCACCTCGCGATCGACGGCGAGCTGCAGGCCGACACCGCGCTGATCGAAAGCGTGGCGAAGAAGAAGCTCCCCGAGACAGGCCCGGTAGCGGGGCGCGCCAACGTGCTGGTGTTCCCGGATCTCGACGCCGGCAATATCGCCTACAAGCTGACCCAGCATCTGGCCGGCGCGCGCGCCATCGGGCCGGTGCTGCAAGGCTTCGCGCATCCGATCAGCGACCTTTCGCGCGGCGCGAGCGTGGAGGACATCGTCGCGACGGCGGCAATCCTGTCAGCGCAAGTCTAAGGGCACGTAGTCGCGCGGCGCGGGCCCGTGGTACAGCGTAAGCGGCCGGATCAAGATGTTGTTCTCCATCTGCTCGAGCACCTGCACCGTCCAGCCGGGCACCCGCCCGAGCGCGAAGATGGGCACGAACATGTCGGCCGGAATTGCGTTCAGGTAGTAGACCACTCCGGCGTAGAAATCGACGTTGACGTTGACTCCGTGGCGCGCGTAAGGCTTCATCGCCTCGACCAGCGCTTCGAGGATTTGGTACCACTTCGGCTCGCCCATTTCGCGCGACAGTTTCTCGACGCCGGCGCGCATGTGACGCGCGCGGGGATCTTCGGCGCGATACACGCGGTGCCCGAAGCCCATCACGGGCTCCTTGTTGGCGCGCTTGCGCCGCACGTACTCGGCGGCGTTCTCCGCCTCGCCGACCTCGGTCGCCATGTGCATCACGTTCTCCGCTGCGCCGCCGTGCGCCGGTCCCGAAAGCGCGGCCAGCGCTGCCGTGATGGCGGCGTGGAGATTGGCCTCGGTGCCTGCCACCACCCGCGCTGTGAACGCAGAGGCATTCGAGCCGTGCTCGGCGTGCAAGATCATGTCGACGTCCATCAGGCGCGCGGCATCGGCGCTCGGCGCGACGCCTTTCAGCATGTAGAGAAAGTTCGCAGCGTGCCCCAGGCGCGGATCCGGCGCCACGGGTTCGCGGCCATGGCGGATGTGCTCGTGGGCCGCCACGATCATCGGCACCTGCGACGTCAGCCGGATGCCCTTGCGCAGCGTCGCTTCGGGCGAGTTGTCCGCGACCTCGGGATCGAAGGCGGCGAGCGCGGAAACCGCGGTGCGCAGGACGTCCATCGGGTGCGCCGTTTTTGTCAGTCTGATTAACTCGAAAATTTCGTGAGGAAGCCGGCAGGCGGCCCTGAGCTCTTCGGAAAAGGCCTTGAGCTCGCCGCGCGAGGGCAACTCGCCGCGCAGCAGCAGATGGCACGTTTCCTCGAAGCTCGAGCGTTCGGCGAGGTCGTGGATCGAGTAGCCGCGGTAGCGCAGCTCGCCGGCGCGCCCGTCGATGAAGCACACGCGCGAGCGGTCGAAGTAGACGCCCTTCAGGCCGCGGCGGATTTCTGCCTTGTCGTCTTCCTCAGCCATGCCGGGAGCTTATTTAGCAGAGGCTCCCGCAGACGACAGCGCCAGGTCATCACGGGAAGTCTCCCGCAGGGCGTAGGTGCTGCCGGCGCTGATCAAGCCGACGATCATCATATAGGCCGCGATCAGCCACGGCTGGCCGCCGCCTTTCTTCAGCAAGGCCGTCGCTATGATGGGCGTCAGCCCGCTCGCGAATATGCCAGAGAACTGATAGACGAACGAGATTCCGGTGTAGCGCACACGGGCATCGAATAATTCGGAGAACAGGGCAGCCTCGGGGCCGTACACGGCCGCGTAGATGATGCCGAACGCAATGACGATCGCAAGCACCCCAAGCAGCGGGGCCTGCGCCGAGCCGCTCATCAGCCAGAAAGCAGGAAACCCGCACAATCCGGTCAGCAAAGCACCTGTCCCGAACACTTTGCGCCTGCCGCGCCGGTCAGACAGCTTTCCAAAGTAGGGGATGCAGGCAATCATCACCAGAGAAGCGAGAGTCACGGAAAGCAGCGCGGTCGTTCTCGGCACTTTCACTGCTGTGACGAGATAGGTGATGACGAACACGCCGTAGATGTTGAACGCAACCCCCTCGATATATCGGCATCCCATTCCGAGGAGCACCGGCACCGCGTGGTGCCGGAACAGGTCGGCGATGGGGACGCGCGACAGCGTTTGAGTCTGCTCAAGCCGGACGAAAGCGGGCGTTTCCAGCAGTTTCAGCCGGATGTACACGCCGACCGCGACGAGAACTGCGCTCAGAAGAAAGGCGATGCGCCACGCGCCTCGGGCGAAAAGGTCGTTGGGCAGGGACGTCAGCAAGGCGACCATGCCGGTGGCGAGCGCAAGCCCCGCCGGCACGCCGAGTTGCGGCCAGCTTCCGTAGAAGCCCCGCCGGCCGTTCGGAGAGTGCTCTACGGCCATGAGGACTGCGCCTCCCCATTCGCCTCCGATGCCGATCCCCTGGGAGATGCGCAGCAGCAGCAGCAGGACCGGCGCCCAGATTCCGATCGAGTCGTAGGTCGGCAGCAGCCCGATCAGGAAGGTGCCGATGCCCATGATGAGCAGGGTCAGAATGAGCATCTTCTTGCGCCCGATACGGTCGCCGAAGTGCCCGAAGACGACTCCCGAGATCGGTCGTGCAACGAACCCCACCAGCGCCGTCGTATACGCCAGCATCGTGCCGACCAGAGGTTCGAAAGACGGAAAGAAAAGCTTGTTGAAAACGAGCGCGGCAAACGTGTTGTAAAGAAAAAAGTCGTACCACTCGATCGTGCAGCCGATGGCGCTTGCCCATGCCACCCTGCGAATTTCCGCTTCAGAGTTTGAAGGTGCGCTGCCGACGCCGGACATCTTTTCTCCTCTCGAGTGGTGCGATTAGCATACCGGAATCCGCTGCGACGAAGTATTGCAGTCGGGACCAACCGCAGAATGGCGTTTCGAATTCTGAGAAACTGAAGCCGTGAACTCCCATCAAGCCGACTACGTCGTTGTCGGCGCGGGATCGGCGGGCTGCGTCCTGGCAAACCGCCTGTCTGCAAGCGGCGAGCATCGCGTCGTGCTTCTCGAAGCCGGGCCGCGCGACCGCTCGATCTGGATTCACCTGCCGATCGGCTACGGCAAGACCATGTTCCATCCGGTCTACAACTGGGGCTTCTATACCGATCCGGAGCCGAACATGAACGGGCGGCGCATCTACTGGCCGCGCGGTCGCGGCCTCGGTGGATCCTCGTCGATCAACGGCCTCATCTACGTGCGCGGGCAGCCGCAGGACTACGATCGCTGGGCGGCGCTCGGCAATACCGGCTGGGGATGGAACGACGTGCTGCCGTATTTCGAGCGCAGCGCGATGGCATGCTCGGAGATCGGCGAAAAGCACGAGCTCATGGAGGCGATCATCCGCGCCGGCAACGAGCTCGGCGTCCCGCATACCCGGGACTTCAACGGCGAGCGCCAGGAGGGCGTCGGCTACTACCAGCTTTTCACGCGGCATGGCTGGCGCTCGAGCAGTGCCACGGCCTATCTGCGCCCCGCCGAGCGCCGCGCGAATTTGCGCGTCGAGACCGAGGCCCATGTGACCAAGCTTCTATTCGATGGCACGCTTGCCGTCGGGGTGCGTTATCGCCAAGCGGGATTGGAAAAAGAAGCGCGCGCGGCGCGCGAGGTCATCCTGAGCGCGGGCGCGCTGCAGAGCCCTCAGCTGCTGCAGCTCTCCGGCATTGGTCCTGCAAGGTTGCTTTCTTCAATGAGAATTCCTGTCGTCAGGGATCTGCCCGGCGTCGGCGAGAACCTGCAGGACCATCTGCAGATTCGCGTGATGTACAAATGCACGCGGCCGATCACCACCAACGACGAGCTGGCGAGCTGGTGGGGGAAACTGCGCATCGGCGCGAAATGGCTCTTTACCCGCAAAGGGCCGTTGGCGATCGGCATCAACCAGGGCGGCCTGTTCACGCGCGCGCTGCCCGAATCTGCGACGCCCGACGTGCAGTTCCACTTCGCCACGCTCTCCGCGGAGTCGGCCGGCGCCAAACCCCATCCCTGGCCCGGCTTCACCATGTCGGTCTGCCAGCTGCGGCCGGAGTCGCGCGGCACGGTGCACATCCGCTCCACTGATGCCTTCGAGCCGCCGTCGATGCAGCCGAACTATCTGTCGACCGAGCTCGACCGGCGCTGTGCCGTTGCCGGCATCAGGCTCGCCCGGGCACTCGCTTCTACAAGCTCTCTTAAACCCTATGTAGCCGAAGAGTATCGGCCTGGACCGAAGGCGACTACCGAGGACGACCTGCTTGAATTCTCGCGCAACTACGGTGCGACCATCTTCCACCCGTCGGGTACCTGCAAGATGGGCAACGATCCGATGGCGGTGGTCGACGCGCAACTTCGCGTGCGCGGCGTGGAAGCGCTGCGTGTCGTCGACTGCTCGATCATGCCGAGGCTCGTGTCAGGGAATACCCACGCCGCGGCGGTGATGATCGCCGAGAAGGCGTCCGACCTGATTCAGCAAACCTAGGAACCGGGAAAGGCGAACTCAGGCAATCAGGTCTCCCGCCTCCACCGCGAAGCTCCTGGCAAGCTCCTCGTCGAGCTCCGCGTAGAGCTCGCGCTCGGAGTCGCGAAAGCGATCGGACGTCGCCTCGCGCGGATGGGGCAGGTCGACTGCGCTCATCTTCCTGATCCGGCCGGGGCGCGCGGTCATGACCGCGATGCGATCGGCGAGCGTGATGGCTTCGGGGACCGAATGGGTGACGAACACCACGGTCTTCTTGTGCTGCTGCCAGATTCGCAGAAGCTGCCCTTGCAGGAAGCGCCGGGTGAGCGCGTCGAGCGCGCCGAACGGCTCGTCCATCAAGATGATCGAGGGTTGCGGGGCGAACGCGCGCGCGATCGCCACCCGCTGCTTCATCCCGCCGGACAGCTCGTTGATGCCGCGCTCGGCGAAGTCCTGCAGTCCCACCATGCGCAGGTACTCCATCGCGATCTCGCGCCGCTCCCGCCGGGGCACGCGCTTGCGTTCGAGCCCGAATTCGACGTTGCCGACGACCGAGAGCCAGGGAAACAACGCGTAGCTCTGGAACACCATGCCGCGATCGATGTCGGGACCGGTAATCCTTGCGTCGCCCACCCGTGCCTCTCCACCCGAAGGCTCACCGAAGCCGGCGAGGATGTTGAGCAGCGTGGACTTGCCGCAGCCCGAGGGGCCGACGATCACCAGGAACTCGCCTGCGGCGATCTCGAGGTCGATCGGCTGCAGCGCTCTGACCGGCGCTCCGGTCTTGCTCTGGTAGGTCTTGGTGATGCCGCGGACCGAGAGCGGCTTGCTCGAGGCGGTCACGCTTCGCCCCAGGCGAAACGACGGTTGAGGAAGCGGAAGAACGCGTCGAAGCACACGCCCAGGATTCCGATCATCGCCATGCCGACGAGTACCTTGTCGGCACGCAGGATTTCCATGCCGTTGGCGATGAGGTAGCCGAGCCCCGAGCGCGCCGCGACCAGCTCCGCGGCAATGATCGCAGCCCAGCCGGTGCCGAACGAGATGCGCAGCCCCACTACGATGCTCGGCAGGGCCGCGGGAAAGATTACCTTGCGCAGCAGCGAGGGCTGATCGGTGCAACCGAGCACCTGTCCGGCATGGACCAGCACCGGGTCGATGCGCTTCACCCCGGCGATGGTGGAAAGCAGGGTGGGGAAGAACGTGGCCACGCACACGACGAACACCTTGCCCGCCTCGCCGATGCCGAACCACAGGATGGCGAGCGGAATCCAGGCGAGCGGAGAGATTGGCCGGAAGATTTCGACGAAGGGGTCCACGATCTGCTCGAACCGGTGCGACCATCCCATGGCGAGCCCCAGCGGGATCGCGATCGCGCCGGTGATGATCCACGCCGAGAACACGCGCGCGACGCTGGTACCGGTGTGCACGAGCAGCTCGCCGCTCGCAAACAGCGTCCAGAACTCGCCGGCCGCTAGCACCGGCGGCGGCAGCAGCGAGACGTGCGGCCTGAACAGTGCGATCACGAGCTGCCAGACGATCACGATCACGACGACCGCGGTCGCGAGCGGCAGCGCGCGCGAGAGGAGCTTTCCGGTTCGCTGCAGCGGCCCGTTACCTGTCGGCTTCAGCGAGCGCCTTCTGGGCGAAGGATGCGTTGAACTTGGGATGGTCGTCGTCTTTGAGGATCTTGGCGTCCTTCAGGAACTTGGCGTAGGCATCGATCGTCGCCTTCTCGGGGACGACGTTGCGGCTGTAGACCGAAATGCCCTCCGCAAGCGAGTAATTGATGACGTTCTCGGGAAAGCCGATCTGTTTCGCCCACATGCGGGCCGCGCCTCTCGGATCCTTCAGGATGAAGTCGATCGCCCTGACGTTGGCGGTCACCAGGTCCTGCACCACCTCGGGCCGCCTGGCAAGGAAATCGTTATGCACGTACTCGCCGTTGCCGATGTAGTGGCCCTGCATGATCGGCATGATTCGCTCGGCCTTGACGAGCACCCTGGAATGTCCGGCTGCAAGCGCGTTGGACACGTGCGGGTCCCAGGTGATGCCCGCATCCACCGACTTGTTCTGCAGCAGCGTCGGGATCTGCGCGCCGTCGGTCTTGAACAGCGTGATGTCGGCCTCCTTGAGCCCCGCATCGGCCAGCGCCTTGAGCAGCAGCGGGTATTGCTGCGAACCCTCGCCGGGAAAAGCGACCTTTTTCCCCTTGAGCTCCTTCACGCTTTTGAGGGGCGAATCCCTGGGCACGATGATCGCCGTCTGCTCGAGGATCGTGATCGCGACCAGCGTCGAAGGCAGCCGCGAGGCGGCGATGATCGCCGGGCCCATGCCGGCCGAGGCCATCTGCAGCTCGCCCGCGGCCATCGCTTGGTTCTCGGGGGCGCCGTAGGCGAAGTTTCTGAACACGATTTTGACGTTGCGCTTCTTTTCGATCGGGTCGAGCAGCCCCAGCTCGCGCGCGATGTAGATCGGCATCGTCGCCGGCTGTACGCCGTAATTCACCGTCTGCTGCGAAAGCACCGGCATCCCGGTTCCCAGCAGCGCGACACTGGCAACTGCGAGCAACAATGCTGAAAACCGTTTCATCGCTCCTCCTCGGGGATCGGTTTCGGCGCGGGTAGCATACCGCTTCCAGCAAGCGCAACGAAGGATTCCGTTTTTTGAGAAATCCACAGGCGGACTACGTGATCGTCGGCGCCGGCTCCGCCGGCTGCGTGCTCGCGAACCGCCTTAACCTCCGCACCGCAGTTTCGCTGCGAGCGAAACCAAGTACCGCCAACTCAGTGCTGGCGCAGAGCCTTCTGAAGCGGAACTCAAAACACTTCGTCGTGCAGGTAATACCAGTGGTACAGCATGCGCTGACCGAACCGGCGAAATGGCGCGAGGGCGCGCGATTCGACACGGTCGAGCACATTCGGATACGGCAGCGGCGAATTGTAGATCGGCAATTCGAAGGACTTGTTGGTCTTCCCGGCGATGCGCTCCGCCATGCGGCGGCCCGCATGGGCCGAGAACGACACGCCGTTGCCGCCGTAGCCCAGGGCGTAGAACACGCTCTGGCGCGGATCAGGCTGCACGATGCGCGGCATCATATCGTGACTGACGTCGACCCAACCCCACCATGAGTAGTCGATCTCGATGCCCTTCAGGGCCGGGAATTTGCGGTGCAGACCGTTCACCAGCACCTGCAGGTGACGCGGGTTCGGCGCATCGGCGCCGGTGATCGAGCTGCGGCTGCCGATCTGCACGCGGTTGTCGGGTAGCTTGCGGTAGTAGAACCGCAGCGTGCGCGTATCGGTGATGACTTCGGTGGTCAGGAAATTTGTGGCTTCCAGCTCCTCGGGCGTGAGCACGCGCGTGACCAGCGAATTCGACAGGATCGGCATGATCTTGGAGTCGAGACTGCGGTGCAGCCCGTTCGACGTGTACCCGCCGGTGGCAAATCCGACCGCGCGCGCGCGCACGGTGCCGCCCGGCGTCTTGAGGTAGTGCACGCCGTTGCGCGTTTCACATTCGAGCACCGGGCTCGCGGGGTGCACCTTGACGCCCAACGCGCGCGCCTTGCGCAAATAGCCATGGGCGAGCTTGAGCGGATGCACGCCAATGCCGTCGGGCTCGTGCATCGCGCCAGCGGCCTCGGCATCTTTGACGTAGCGGTGGTGCACTTCGTCGGCGCTGAGGATATGCGTGTCGTAGCCGAATACCTCGCGCATCACCTTGGCCTCGTGGCTCAGGAAGACCATCTTCTTCTCGCGATGCGCGATATAGAGGTGGCCCCCGGGCTGCGAATCGCAGGGGATCTCGGCGACCAAGCTCTTGAAGGTCTCGAAGCCCTGGCGAATCTCGGCATCGAGCTTGAGCGCGGTCTCCTTGCCCCAGCGCTCGATCCATTGCGAGCGATACAGCCTGCCGCTGGCGTTCTGCCCTTGCCCGCCATTGCGGCTGGTGCAGCCCCAGATGCTCTGGTTGGCCTCGAGCACGGTCGCGCGGATGCCATGTTCACGCGCCAGGAAGAGCGCGGTGGCCAGCCCGGTGAACCCCGAGCCGACGATCACGACGTCAGGGTCGGTGTCACCCAATATTGGGCCGTCATCCTCGGGTAGGGTGCCAGCCGTCGCGACCCAGTAAGTGGGCGCATAGTCGCGGCCGTGCCCCGGTGTAGGCGCGACCAGCGGGTCGTACTGCGGGTCGTAGGGCGCCAGTGGTTTCAGATGTTCGGCTCGACTCGGCCGCTCAGGCGCCGGCGGCGGACGTTATCATCACTTCGATCGGCGTTGGGTCGAACCCGTTGCAGGGATTGTTGATCTGCGGGCAGTTCGACAACACGCACAGCACGTCGATGGCGGCGAGCAGGTCCACGAAATGGCCGGGCTTCTGCACGCCGCCGACGATCGCCAGCCGGCCGTTCTCTTCGAGGGGCACCGGCATGAAAAAATTGAGATTGGGAACGATGTCGCACTTCGACATCCCGTGCATGCCAAGCTCGATCAGGAAATTGTCGCGGCAGGAGTGCAGATGCCGCGCCTGCTCGCCGAAGCGCACGGCGTTGCCTTCCGCGCTACAACACCCCACCAGCGTGTCGTGGGCGCCGAGGGTGTCAGCGGCGACGCTCATCATGACCCGGCCCCGGTTGGAATAGAGCCGCGTGCCCCGGGTCACGACGGTGCTGGCCTGGGTGAGAACCGTCAGCTGAGCATCGTAGCGCTCGGCGGTATCAGCGGCGGCGTAGAGGAGCGTATCGACCGCCTGCTCGCCGAGCAGGTCGACGATGCGCAGCGTCTCCCCTCGGGCGACGAGGCCCGACCAGGACCGCCCCGGCGGGACGACGCGGCGGTATCGCAGGGCTGGCGGCTCAGGTGCCCCGGCCATCGCCGCCTCCCTTGCCCTCGGCGAGATAGGCGCGCGTCCGCGCGAAAGCCCGTCCTGCCTCGCTCGTCGCGTCGCGGCAGAAGCCCGAGATGTCGGCTCTTTGCGGACGCCAGAGGCAAATGCCGACGTCCTCAGCCAGGGACCCCGCCGGCGCCAGCGGATGCGGCACGTTGGAGACGGCGGCCAGCAGATCCATCTCGGCGTGAAGATCGAGATAGGTTTCCCGGAGCGTGGCGCCGCTCGCCCAGCCGAAGCGCTGGTCAGCGCCGCACCGGACCGGGGCGAAGAAGGTCACCGGCGCATGCAAGTCGCGCGCGCCCAATCCCAGCTTGGCTGCGGCGAGGGCGAGGTTCTCGGCGCCGTTGCGGGCCTCGAGCGGCGACGTGCCGTCGTCGTCGACGCGGGGCCGGCCGGCGCCCAGCAGGACATCGTGGCATCCGCACGTGTCTTCGACGATCGACGCCAGGACCCGGCCCATGTCGGAAAGGAGCAGCCGGCCGCGGCCGATACCCGCGGTCCACTGCACCTTGACCGTGTCGGTCGCGCAGAAGCGTTCGCTGGGATCGGCTGCGTTCCAGAACAGGCACGACAGTCCCGGCGTGCCCCGCGTATTGTCGAGCCGGAGACACGTTTCGGCCGGCACCCGGCCGTGCCAGTACCAGCCGGCGGGAATGATGGTCTCGAGCCGCAGTGAAGCGAACGGAATGTCACGCGGAATCCGGGCGGCGGCGGCCACGCGGGCGTCGAATTCGCCGAACGCCTGACCTTGCGCCCGCAACCCCTCGTAGCGCGCCCGCAAGGCGGCGATCCGCGCCCGCTTTGGTGCGGCGCCGGTCGAGGCAAGAACGGGCGGTAACGGGTCGTTCATGTGTAACGGCTGAGGAACTGGCGGGCGCGGGCGGTCTGCGGCCGATTGAAGAACGCCTCGGGCGCCTGGCGCTCGACCACGCAACCCTGGTCGATAAAGACGATCTCGTCGGATACGTCGCGGGCGAAGGCCATCTCGTGGGTGACGACGACCATCGTCATGCCTTCCTCGGCGAGCGCGCGCATGGCGGCGAGCACTTCGCCCACCAGTTCCGGATCGAGCGCGCTGGTCGGTTCGTCGAAGAGTATCACCTCGGGATTCATGGCGAGCGCCCGGGCGATGCCGACCCGCTGCTTCTGTCCGCCCGAGAGCACGTAGGGATAGGCGTCCCGCTTCTCGCCGATGCCGACCTTTTCGAGCAGCTTCTCGGCGCGACCGATCGCCTCGTCCTTGGCCATGCCGAGGACGTGAATCGGCGCCTCGATGACGTTCTCGATGACGCTCAGATGCGGCCATAGATTGAAGCTCTGGAAGACCATGCCGATGCGCGCCCGCATATGAGCGAGGTCGCGGTCCGGCATGTGCGTCTTGCCGTCGGCCCGGACGCCGATGCGAACGCCGGCGATGAAGATCTCGCCGCTGTCGGGCTCCTCCAGCCAATTGATGCAGCGAAGAAGTGTCGATTTGCCGGAACCGGAGGGGCCAAGCACGCTGACGGTCTGGCCGTGTGCGACGTTCAGGCAGACATCGCGCAGCACCTCGCTGCCGGCGAAGCTCTTCGAGACATTGCGCACTTCAACGGCGAACGGCGGCGCGCTGGTATCCAAGGCCTTTTTCCTCCGCGGCGAAACCGATCCGCGCCACCAGCGCCTCGATCAGCATGCTCGTCAGCCAGTACAGCCCGATGGCCACGATGAAGGCCTCGAACGGGATGAAGTATTGGGACTGCACGGCGCTCGCGGCCGCGGTCAATTCGCGCACCGTGATGATCGACAGGAAAGCGGTATCCTTCAAGCAAATGATAAGCTGGTTGCCGAGCACCGGCGCCGCGCGCAGCACGAGCTGGGGCAGGATGATCCGCCGGTACATCATGAACGTGGTGAAGCCGTGGGCGCGCGCGGCCTCGGCCTGGCCCGCGGACAGGGTCGCCCAGGTGCCGCGCAGAATTTCCGCGGAATAGGCGGCGTGATAGGTAATCAGGGCGATGAAGCCCGCCGTCCAGGCATCGAAACGGATGCCCAGGGTCGGCAAGCCGTAATAGAGAAGGTAGGCATAGATTAGGAACGGCAGCATCCGCATGCCGTCGACGACGCCCCTGACGACGCGGCCGAACGGGCCCCGGCCGGTCCGAATCGCCAGCACGATCAGGGAGCTCAGCAGAAAGGCCGCAGTCGCCGAGACGCCGAACAGAACGAGGGTGCTCTTGAATCCGCCGATGATCATCTCGCGGTGGTTCCACAAAATTTCCCACTTGTTCATGGCGCGCCCTCACATGGCCAGTCGCTGCGCCCGCGAGTCGAGCAGGCGCTGCAGGCGAACGAGCGTGCTGATCACCACCATGTAGAGGGCGGCCGCCACGAGGATCGGCGGCAACGGTTCGTAGGTGATGGCGGAAATCCGGTTGGTGACGCGCGTCAGATCGACGATGCCGATCACGGCGATGGCCGGGCTCGCCTTGATGAGGAAAGTCATCTCGTTGACCAGGCCGGGCAGGCTGGTGATCCAGATCTGCGGCAGCATGATCCGGCGGAAGATCAGGGCGCGGGTCATGCCGGCCGCGCGCGCCGCCTCGACCTGCTCGTGCGGGAAGCTGCGGATTGCCGCCCGCCAAACCTCGGCGTTGAAGGCCGCGGTGTTCAGGAGCAGCGTCACGATCGCCGCCGTGTAGCGCTCGAGCGGAATGCCGAGCACCGGCGCGCCCACGAAGATGAACAGCACGAGCGTCACGAGCGGCGTGGCGCGGCCCAGGCTCACATAGAGAACGACGATATGCCCGACAACGGGAATGCGGGCCTCGCGCAGCAGCGCGAGCGCGAGTCCCAACGGCACGCCGCCGGCGATGGCGACGGCCGAAATCCATGCCGTCGTCCAAGCGCCGAGCAGCAGCGTATGAAGTGCCGCCTGATCCACGCCGCCGCCTTACGGGCAGCGAGGTCGCTTCATTCGAGGCCGGAGAGTTTCTTGTACTGCTCGAAGCTGCGGATCGGTTCGGTCGGCAGATCCGGGAAGGTCGTTCCGAACCACTTTTTCTGCAACTCGGCGAGCTTGCCAGTCTTACGCAGCTGAGCCACGAACTCGGTCAGGTAGGCCAGCAGGTCCTCGTTCCCCTTCGGCACGGGCCAGGCGTGGAAGCCGGCGCCGGATACCGGCTGACCTATGGCGAAGATGTTGCCGCGCTCCTTCACCAGCGCCGTTGCGTTGATGATGCCGTTGACGGCGTAGTCAAGCCGGCCGTTCGCCAGATCCTCGTAAATCTCCGGATAGGACGTGTACTCCACGATCTTTCCGAGCTTGCCGCCGGTTTTCTTGAGCATGGCGGCGAGTTCGGGCAGGCGCGAGAGTAGAACGCTGCCCGCCTGCACGCCGACGGTGAAACCATTCAGGTCGGCCACGCTCTTGATCCGGTCGTCCTTCACGCGCTTGATGTAGTAGTGCGTGGCGCCCGCGATCGGCGGGGCGAAATTGAAGACTTGAAGGCGCTCCTGGCTGACGATCGAGCCGGTGATGGCGGTGTCGTACTTGCCGGTCGAAACCGCCGCCAGCAATCCGGTCCAGGGTAGGATCTCCTGCCGGATTTGGAACTTGGCGTACTTCTTCAATTCGGCGACGACGTCGTGATGGAAGCCCTTCGGCTTTCCGCCTTCGACGAACTCGAACGGCGCGTAATCGTCTTCGGTGGCGACGGTCATGTAGCCGCGCGCCTGGATCTCCTTGAGCGAGGCCGCCGAAACCGTGGGCGGCAACAGGACCACCGCCAGGAATCCGGCGCCGAGAAGGGCACGACGCGAAACCAGCGATGAAAGGCATCGTAGCGACATTTTGGCCTCCCGATGGAATAGGCGGATCGTTGCCGGACCCGCCAGCATTCCCCGCGCATTGCAGATTATGTCAGCGCGCGCCGAGCCGTTCCACCGAAATCGCCTTCGGGCGGCGATCCGGGCCGTTCGTGGGCACGATATCCATCGGACAGGCGGAGACGACCAGCACCAGGTCCATGAGAACTTCGAGCGTGACGGAGTCGCCCTGGGCCGCGCGCGGCGGTTCGATGGTGAGAGCGCCGTCCGGCCCGATCGTCACGTTTTCGAACAAATTGACCGGGCTCGGTATTTTGGGCGCGACCAGGTCGAGTTCGCCGAGCGCCGCGACCAGATTCGCCACACAGTTGCGGTGCGCGGCCGAATGCCCGAGCAGGGTGTAGCGGCGCTGATCGCAGGCCGAGAGAAGAAGGTCGTGCGTGCCCGGCGACGTGTCGTCCACGAGCGCGAGCATTGGCCGGCGGCGGTTGGAATAGAACGCCTCGCCGACCAGCGGCGTTAGCCGTGTGACGCAGGATCGCGTGTGCTCGGTCGACAGCGTCTCGGCGAGGTCGGGCAGGGCGAATGCGAACATGTCCGCCACCTGCGGCCCCTCGGGGAGGCCGATCCGGATTCGCTCGCCGGACGAGAGGCGAAACGCGCTTCCGTGGCCCGCGGCGACAATCGTGGACGCCCCTGTCATCTTTCCTTCTCGGGGATCGGGTTGTTGCAGCGCGGTAGCATACTCATCCAACCTACTGCAACAAAGGATTCCGTTTTCTGAGAATCGCGGCCAGCTCGCGCGCGGCGCGGCGAGCTAGGCAGCGGGCCGCAGGCTGAGGATTTTCCGCGCCTCGGCCGGCGTTGCGACTTTTCTTTCGTACTTCTCACAAGCGTCGACGACTTTCTTGACCAGCTCGGCGTTGCTCGCGGCGAGCCGGTCGGGCTCGATGCGCAGGTTGTCCTCGAGCCCGGTGCGCACATGGCCGCCGGCCTCCAGGCACCACTGGTTGACTGCCCACTGGTGCCGCCCGGTGCCGGCCGCCACCCAGGTGGCGCGCGGCAGCACGTCCTTGATCTCGCTGCGCAGGAAGTCGAACACGCTGCGCCGCGCCGGCATCGCGTTCGGGATGCCCATCACGAACTGCACGTGCGGCGGGTCCTTGAGCAGGCCTTTCTTCACCAGGCTGGCGGCGTTGTAGAGCATCGCCAGGTCGAACACCTCGACCTCCGGCTTGATGTCGTAATCGAGCATGGTTTTCGCCAGCCCCTCGACGAAATCGGGCGGGTTCTCGTAGATCTGCGTCGGGAAATTCACCGACCCGGTGGCGAGCGACGCCATGTCGGGCCGCAAGTGCAGCATCGCGGCGCGCAGCGACTGGTCGCGGCCCCGTCCGCCGGTCGAGAACTGCACGATCATCCCCGGGCAGTGCTTGCGTACGCCTTCCTGCACGCGGCCATAGAGCTCGGGGTCCGAGCCGGGCGATTCGTCCGGATTGCGCACGTGGATATGCACCAGTGCCGCCCCGGCCTCGAACGCCTCGTGCGTCGACTCGACCTGCTGCGACGGGGTGACCGGCACCGCGGGATTGTCCTTCTTCTTCGGCAGCGCCCCGGTGATGGCGACGGTGATGATGACCGGCTGGTTCATGGCTGATTATTGCAGGCGTTTTCCACCTCGTGCAATCATGTCCGGGTGCCGGACCGCGAATTAACCTATGAGGATCTCCTGCAGATCGTCGAGCTCATCAAGTCTACCTCGCATTTCTCGGAGTTCAGGCTCAAGGTCGGGGACATCGAGGTCAGCCTGCGCCGCTTCGGCGGGGTCGCGCCGCCCGCCCAGCCGGCGCAAGGCAATGACGCCGCCCATGCGCCGGTTCCGGTACCGCGCAGGACTGACAAGAGGCAATTCCCCGAAGGCGTCCACCTCGTGCGCTCGCCGATGGTCGGTACTTTCTACCGCGCGCCGCAGCCCGGCCAGCCTGCGTTTGTCGAGGTCGGCCAGCCGGTCGAACCCGACAGCACCGTGTGCATCATCGAGGTGATGAAGCTGATGAACTCGATTCCGGCAGGCGCGCGCGGCGTGGTGACGGAGATCCTGGTGGGAAACACCGAAGCAGTCGAGTACGGCGAGGTACTGATGGTGATCGACTCCCGATGAAGCGATTCGATTTTGTCGACGTCACGCTGCGCGACGCGCATCAGTGCCTGTGGTCCACGCGCATGACCACTGCGATGATGACGCCGATCCTGGGCGCGATCGACCGCGTGGGCTATTCGTACATCAACATCCTGGGCGGGGCGGTGTTCGACGTGTGCGTGCGCTATCTTCACGAGGATCCCTGGGAGAGGGTGAAGCTGCTGTGCAGCCGGTTCGCGACGCCTTGCGACGCGCTCACGCGCGGCCAGAGCCTGTATACCTTCGAGCTGTTTCCGGACGACATCGTCGCGCTCAACACGCAGGTGCTGGCGAAGCACGGCGTGAAGGTGCTGACCGTCTACGACGCGCTTAACGACAACCGCAACGTCGAATCCTCAGTGACAGCCGGACATGCGGCCGGGATGAAGGTGAACGGCTGGATGACCTACACGCTAAGCCCGGTGCACACGGACACCTACTACGTTGCCCGCACGAAGGAGCTGGTGAAGCTCAATGTGGACTTCCTCTGCATCAAGGACCCCACCGGCTTGCTCACGCCGGAGCGGGGCAAGACACTGTTCCCGGCGGTGGTGACAGCGGCGGGCAAGATCCCGGTACAGCTGCATTCGCACTGCCAGTCGGGGCTGGCGCCGAAGGTGTACGAGGTCGCCATGCAGAGCGGCTTCACCCACGGCTATACCGCCTCGGAGCCGCTCGCCAACGGCGCTTCGCTGCCCGCGACGGAAGACATCGCCGAGCGGGCGCGAAAGCTGCGGTTCAAGACCTCGCTGGATAAGAAAGCTTTGCAGGAAGTTGCCGAGTACTTCCGCTGGCTGTGCGTGCGCGAGGACAAGCCGTGCGGCAAGGTGGCGGCCTACGACCCCGCACTCTACGAGCACCAGATCCCGGGCGGCATGGTCTCCAATCTGCGCTACCAGCTCGAAACCATGAAGCTCGAGCATCGCATGCCGGAAATCCTGGAAGAGGTGGCGCGGGTGCGCCGCGACCTCGGCTACCCGATCGTGGTCAGCCCGTTCGCCCAGTACGTCGTCACCCAGGCGACGCTGAACGTCGTTCAGGGCGAACGCTACAAAACGATCCCGGACGAAATCCGCAAATACGCGGCTGGCTATTACGGAAGACTCGCCGCCAAGCCAAGCGACGAATTTCTCGAAAAGTTAAACTTGAAATCAAGCGAGATCGTGACCGAGCGGCCCGGCGAGCATATCAAGCCCCTCATCCCGCGGCTGCGCGCCGAGCTTGGCGCGGAGGCGAGCGATGAGGACCTGCTGCTCGCCGCGTTTTACGACAGGGCGCTGCTCGAGCCGCTGAAGAAGCCAACGCCAGCCTACCGATACAGCACCACGCCGCTGCACGAGTTGGTGTCCTGGCTCGGCACGCGCCGCGACATCGAGTACGCGCACATTCGCTTTGCAGGGACGGAGATGACGTTCTCCGCCTGACAGGTCTTCAATCAAATACCGGAAGCAGCGGACCGCCAACGTAATACGTCCTCTGCCACGTTCATCCCGGTGGCGAACGACACAAGGACGCCACACAGCGGGAGCGCCAGCATAGGGAACATCTTCGGAAGGCCGCCGAGTTCCCAGAACTGCCCAGGCACGTTAAGCGCCGCGTCGAGTCCGAACCAAATCAAGAATACGCCGAAAGCAAGAGTAAGTATCTGCCAGCTGAACCGGAATGCCTCAACGGCGCGCGGCGACAGGTAAGCGTAGACCCCTTCCGTTGCTATGTCTTCCCGGTCACGCACCGCCAGGGCGTATGCAATCAGCACGAGCCAGATGTTGCAGAACAACGAAACCGTATCACCCCAGAACGGCGGGTCTTTGAACACATAACGCATGACGACTGTGTAGATCGTGAACGCCACCATCAACACCAGAAGCGTGCACGATACCCACATGATCGATAAACGAACGATGCGGTCCATCGTTCGCACCCAACCGGGCGATGTGTCCAGTCCGCCGATGGCCCTAGTCATGCACAAATCCCAAGAGCTTTGGCAGTGCAAGAGTGATCGGAGGAATCACTAGCATCAGAGCCATGACAAATACTTCTACGAGCAGAAATGGCATCAGAGCGCGCCCCACTTTATCGATCGGCTCGCCTGCGATAGCGGCGGCCGTGAAGTAGCACACTCCGACGGGCGGGGAAACGGAGCCCATGATGAAGCCGACACTCAATACGAGCGCGGCCTGGACTTCGTGGAATCCTGCTGCTATGCAAGCGTGGACCAGCGTCGGTCCCAGCACGATTACGCACGGCACCGGCTCAAGAACGGTTCCGACAACGAAAATGATTCCGATAAGCACGATTCCGAAAAGCCAAGGACTGTCGGCAAATCGAAGCAGGAACCCTTCGAGGCCCTGAAGCGCGCCAATCCGGTTGAGGAGCCAGCTGAAGGGCCCGCTGGCGGCGATGATGATGAAAACCGACGAAGTGATCTTTACCGATCGAAAAAGCGTCTCGCCAAACGTGCGTCGCGTAAGCGTGCGGTAAATGAGAGCACCGATCAGGAAAGCCACAACCACCGCGACGGCGCCTGCTTCGGTAGGAGTGAATACGCCGAACAGGATCCCGCCGATAATGACCGCGGGAATGAGCAGGGCGGACCAGGCGCCCAGGAACGCGTCCCAGAGAGCCCGCAAGGTGAACGGGGCTTCATATCGAGCATAGCCGTGCTTGACCGCATAGACGTAGACCACGACCATCAGCAACACACCCACCAGAATGCCGGGGACGATGCCGGCGGCAAAGACGCTGCCAATTGACATGCCCATCGTGCTCGCGAGCAGGACCACCAGGATGCTGGGAGGGAGGATTCCCCCAATGGTCGACCCGATCGCCGTAAGCGCGGCAGCGAAGGCACCGGGATATCCCGCAGCCTTCATGGCGGGAATCAGAATTCCCCCGACTGCTGCGACATCGGCCACGGCGCTCCCGTTCATTGCTGCGAACATCATGCTTCCCAGGACATTCATCTGTCCGAGGCCACCGCGAATTCGTCCAACGAGCTCGCGTGCCAATGCGAGCAAGCGCTCCGTGATCCTGCCCGAATTCATCAGCTCGGCTGTGAGAATGAAAAACGGCACCGCGAGCAGCGGCGCGTTCGAGAGGGCCTCGTACATCTGATAAGGAACAGTCGAAAGCGGAAGCTCGCGAGTGATGAGAATGTACGCTGTCGGCAGCGCCGCCATGGTCACCCCCATGGGCGCGCCGAGAACAATCAGGACGACTAACCCGGTTGTGAGGAGGGTCAGTTCCACTAAGCGCGAAGAAACCCGCCATCCACGGTAAGGATCTCACCCGTTATCCCCGAAGCGTCATCGGAGGCAAGAAAGATCGCGGCCCGTGCGATGTCGTCCGCCGAAGTGAAGCGTCCGATAGGAATACGGGAAAGCAGCGAGTCGCGAAGCGCCGGGGTGAGGAGTTTGTGGACCATGTCCGTATCGACCACGCCGGGGGAAATTGCATTGACACGAATTCCGCGCGGCCCGAGCTCGCGTCCAAGCCCCTTGGTAATCGCGATGACAGCGGCCTTGGTTGCCGCGTACCACACGTTCCCGAACACGCCCCCGCCCTTCTCCGCCGAGATCGAAGCGATATTGATGATGCTCGCGTTGCGCCTGCCCTTCATCGACGGTGTTGCTGCCTGCGCACAGTGAAATAAACCGGTGAGGTTCACGTTCACTAATGCCTGCCACTCCGCCGAGGAAGTCGCATCGAACGCGCCCACGCACAACACGCCGGCATTGTTCACCAGGACATCGAGCCCGCCGTGCTTCTGGACAATCGTCGCGACGACCTCGTCAACCGAATCGCGGTCGCTGACATCGAGGCGCACGCCGAACGCGGGGGAGCCGAGGCTTTCGGCGTGGGATTTGGCGCCCGCGCCATCGATATCGCCGATGACCACCGAGCAGCCGTGCTGGACGAAGCCTTTCGCGATCGTGGCCCCAATGCCGCGCGCGGCCCCGGTGATGAAGGCAATCTTGCCCCTAAGGCCGGGCTCCATTCAGGAGCCGACCTTGGCTTGCATCGTCGTCACGCCGCTATTTTGCTCTTTCGTGGAGCGCTGCCCGGCTGCGCGGCAACCGCCGGCGCAGATCCCGGGATCGGGAAACCTCGCTGCCCTGGCCGTCGATTGGGCGGCCAACCGAGTTTTGCAAGCGCCTCGTCTGCGTCTTTCCAATACGTGCCAATCTGGTAGATGCGCTTCGCCTCCTCGCCGGTCGCGACCTCGCGATTCAGCTCGCGCGCGATACGCACCATCTGCTCGACCTGCTGCACCGACGTGATGCGCTCGCCCTTGCGACGCCACAGGTTGTCCTCGACGCCTACGCGCACATGCAGACCGAGCGCGACGGCCATCGTGCAGATCGGCGTAACCGTGCGCATGAGAGACTCGATCGTGAGCACGGCACCGTCCGGGCAACGACGCACGAACTCGAGCATGTCGGAGGGGTTGCGCCCAGCATAGCCTCCGCCCAGCGCCATGTGGTTGAGTACCAGCGGACCAGTGTAGATTCCTTTGCGGATCAGCCGCTCGACGGTCTCCAGCTGATGAACGCTGCCGATCATGAAATGCGGCTGGATTCGCTTCGCCACGAGGCGCTTCAGATGCTCGACGTAGAACGACGGCGGCGCCTCGGTGACCATCTCCCGGTAGGCGTTGTGGTACTCGGGCCTGGAGAGGCTCGTGCCGGCGATGTCATCCTCGGACATCAGCTCCGTCATGCTCATTTGGTTCGTATTGATGACGATGGTGACTTGATCCGGCTGCGGAGTGAGCTCGGCCAGCATGTGGCGCGTATCTATCGAGGGCCACTTGGCCGCGCTTCCCTCGCCTTCGGGCGCGAAGGAGATCGAGCCGCCCACCTGAAGCACCATCTTCGGCACCGCCACGCGCAGCCGTCCCAGCAGCTCATTGAACGTGGACATGCTTTTCGAGCCCTTGCCGTCGGCCTCGCGCACGTGCACGTGCAGCACGGTCGCGCCGGCGTTGTAGCAATCCACTGCCTTTTGGACCTGCGCGTCCATGCTCACCGGTATGTCATCCGAGTCCGACGGAAGCCATTCAGGTCCATAAGGCGCGACTTGGATGACCAACTTTTCCTGGTTCTCGGGTAACAGGCTGTCATCGAAGAAATGCATACGGTTCTCCCGTCGAAAAAGGCCTTGGCATGAATAGGATTCTCAACGTCGGCTCCTCGGAGGGCTTTACCGATTGGGACTTCCGTATATCATTTTGGGAAACCCCTCGATCATGCCTTACCTAGTAAGAAGCCAGGTATTGACCGGATACGCCACGCTGGCGCGAGCGCTCGGTCTGGCGCCGGAACTGCTTGCAAAGTCGGTCGGCCTCGACCTGTCGGCATTGGCGGATCTCGATGCCAGGATTTCAGCCAAGGCATTCGCGGAGCTGCTCGAGCGCTCCGCCGCGGCGGCAAACGCCGAACACTTCGGCCTTCTCATGGCTGAGTCCCGCGGAATAGGGATCCTTGGGCCGATCGGCATCGTCATGCGCGAGGAGGCCGATTTGCGCTCGGCGCTGCTGTCCCTCGCGCGTTACCTTCCCGTTCACAACGAGGCGCTGGAGCTACGCCTTAGCGAAGAGCGGGGCGTTGCGATACTGGCTCTCAACGTTCGTTCATTTGGAGTGATAGAACCGCGCCACTTCACTGAACTATCGCTCGGCGCTTTTTTTCGCATCGTGAGCAGGTTCCTGGGCCCCCTGTGGAAACCGAGCCGTGTGTGCTTCGAGCACGCGCCTCCGCGCGATCCTTCAACGCACAAGCGTTTTTTCGGCTGCCGCGTCGAGTTCAACCATGACTTCAATGGGATCGTATTCGCCTCCAAAGATCTCGATTCGCCCATCTCCATGTCAGACGCGATGCTGGTGCGGTACGCCCACCGATATGTGGACTCAGTCGTGCGGCATCGCGACGCTTCGCCCGGCGAGAAAGTGCGCGAGTTGATTCGATTGTGGCTGCCGAGCGGCACCTGCAGCGCCGACAAGGTTGCGCGCGGCTTAGGAGTGGATCGCAGATCCGTGCACCGATACTTGAGCCAGGGCGGAGAGTCTTTTTCGTCGGTGATGAACGAGGTCCGTGCCGAGCTCGCGCCACGATTGCTGAATAGCCGACGGCCGCTGTCGGAAATCGCGGAGCTCGTCGGATTTTCCGGATCCGCGGCGTTTTCACGCTGGTTCAAGCAAACCTTCGGGCGCAGCCCAACGCAATGGCGTGACAGCAGTTTACCGGGGGACAGGTAACGCAGGATTCGCTCGATCCACTTCGGCAGTCGGCAGTGTCTCGCTGAACGCGGGGAGGGCGGTGCAACGAGCCGCGAGCGCGTCGAGGCGCCGATATTTGCCGTCTGGAATCAGCGGCGAATTTACAATGCGCGTGAAGTCATACATGACTACCGTCGTTATGTCTGCCTGGGTCAATTTACCGCCGCCGAGCCACGGCGATTGAGGAAGCGCCGCGAGCCACTCGAGCGCCGAACGCGCCTGGCTTTCGTTGTGCTCGATCCACGGGCGATGGAGTTTCTCCGCCGGCCGCATGGTCTGCTCATATAGAGCGGCCACGACCTTGTCGAGCGCGCCCAGCGCGCACGCCACGATACGCAGCACTTCATGCCTGCCGGGTTCGCTCGTAGGAACCAGCGCGCGATTAGGTCCCGCCATCTGGTCCAAGTAATCCAGGATGGCGGTGCTGTCGAAAATAGTCTCGCCCGAGCCGAGGATCAACGCCGGGATGCGCCCCACGGGGTTGACGGCCCGCACCTCGGTCAGGTTACTCCAGGCCGTGTAGGGGCGATGCTCGTACTCGATGTCGAGCAGACGCAACGCTACGGCAACGCGCCGTGTAAACGGCGAACGATATCTTCCAATGAGGATCATGGGGCGGTCCATTAGCGGCCAGTGGCATTCCATCTTTGTATACCGCCTGCGCGGCGCGATTCGACGTCGCGAATGAAATGTCCCAAATCAGCACGCAGATGTCCCAAATGGCAAACAGCGGGCGGAACACCGGACTGACAATCCTCGCCGGAGGAGGGGTCATGACGCGATTCACGCGAAGTCTGACGGCATTGGCCGTCGCGGTCGTTTGCACCTTGGCAGGCGCGGTCCATTCACAGGACAGGCTGCGCTTGACGATAGCAAACGGGATCGCCCCGAACATCCCGACCTACTGGTGGTTCAAGGACTACATCGGTCCGCAACTCCAGAAGCAGTCCAATGGCCGGATCGATGTGAACATCCAGGTGAATGGAACGCTGTGCAGCGAGCATAAGTGCGTGGAGCAAGCGCGCCTGGGCCAGATCGACATCGGCTCGGTTTCGGCCGGCAATATCGGCAGCTTTGGCTCCACATTCGACATCCTGAACCTGCCGTACATTTTTAAGGACGATGCCTCGGCGGAGAGGCTTATCAATGGCTGGCTCGGCAAGGAGCTTTCCGTACGCGCGGAAAAGGAGATGGGCCTGTACATCATCGCAATCATCCCGTCGTACAGCTTTCGTAACGTGGACAACTCCAAAAGGGAAGTGCGGGTACCAAACGATCTCAAGGGCTTGAAGATCCGCGTCACCAAATCGCCCGTGGAGCTGAGCCTCATCAAGACCTGGGGTGCGACAGCCGTTCCATTCGACTGGGGGCAGCTGTATGAAGGGCTGCAAACGGGCGTAGTTGACGGCATGTATATCCCAGACGCCTATGTTGCGGCCCAAAAGTTCTACGAGGTCGCCAGATTCATCACCGTTACCGGCGGCGGGTGGAACGCCCACATCATTTTCATGGACAAGAAGCGCCACGACCGGTTGCCAGGATGGGCAAAGCAGAACTTGAGCAAGATGGGCGACGAAATCAGGGCCCAAAGCTTCAAGGTCGACGCCGAGTGGATGGCGAAGCATTTGAAGGCGTTCGAAGGCAAGGTGAAGATCTACAAGCCTACCGGGCAGGAGCTTGACCGCTGGTATGCAGGTGCGCCTGCTGCCTGGCTTGCAGTGCAAGGAGCTTACGACCCGGCTTTAGCGCGCCGGGCGCTCAGCGAGCAGGGCCAAACGGAGTTGATTAAGAAGCTCGAATCGCAGAAAGCCCTTTAGTGCTCTTTTGGGAGACGCCATCCGTCAATGCAAAAACGCTCCGGGCACTGGCGTCGCGCGCCAGCGACGCAGAGTGCCTCGTTCGCGAAGACAAGAGCGGTAGCCTCATCGTCTGCGAACAGGGCCACGCGCCCGACGGTGTGCGCGAAAAGCGAGTCACACCGCTCTTTTCGGATGGGCGAACCACCTCCGAGGCCGGGGCGTGGATTTTTTACGTTGGACTATGGACGCCCAAAGAATGGCGCTCGGAATTTTGCGCTTGGTACAAGTGCGAGCACGCGGAAATCCTACTCGAGTGCCCGGATTGGGAGGGCTTCCAGTTTCTCGAAGGCGATTCTGATAGAGGTTGCCAGTTTTACGTGCTGCATCGGCTTTCCGATCGCAGGGCCCTGGAGTCGGAGTGGCGCAGGTTGTCGCGCTCGACTCCATGGTTCAAGCGGTTGGCCAAGAACAAATGGTTCGACAAGCCGTTCGAGCGCGTGCTGTACCGGCGGCTCGGTATCCGGCGTGACGGAAAAGGCGGATAGGTAGGTATCGCCTCTGAGCATCGCAACACGCGTTTGTTGACAACGTTGAAGCGTCTACGTCAGAGTGTCCTTCAGAGGGAGGAGCACCGTGGATTCCTCGGAACCGGATGTTAAGCATGTAGAGCCAACCGAACCCGACCGAGTCGACCGACGAGCGTTTCTCATCCACGCGGCCAAGGCTGCCGGCGGCCTTCTGCTCGCTGATCTCGCGGCCGGAGTGGCACGTGCCGCGGAGCCAGCGGCGCCGGTGGTCACCACCCGGCGGTTCACAGAATGGGGCTGGCCACAGCCCTATGAGCAGATTTCAGAAAAGTCTAAGCAGTGGCTCCAGAGCAAGGGATGGTGGCCGCTCAACGCCGCGTGGATCGTGGTCTGGTCGGGCGAGGAGATGATCGGCAACATTCTTCAGACCGAGAGGCTGCTGGAAAAGCGTGGCATTGAGATGAAGTGGCAGACCTTCGTCGCGGCCGGCTTCTCGAACGAGGCGTTCATCCCGGGACGTGTCCAGCTCGCCAACACCGGTGCCCTCGGGGTCCTTGCCCTTCTGAGCAATAAAGTGCCGACGCGCGCGCTCGCAGTTCACTCTCCCGGACTCACTCACGCGGCGACGGTTCCGCTTGATTCTCCGCTCAAAAGCCTTGCTGACCTCAAGGGCGCCAAGGTGCTGAAGCGGCCCGCGGTGGTAGGCACGACGACGGGCTCCACCAATCACTTCGGCTTCATCGCCGCGGCGCATTATCTCGGCCTCACGGAGAACCAGGACTACACGCTCCGCAGTACGCCTCCGGGCGACCTCGCGGCGGGTCCAAAGGGCATCGACGTCTATACGATGTGGGAGCCTCATGTCTCCTATTCGATCGAGATCCTTAAAGTCACCCGCCTGCTCGAGACGCTGAACCCGTACTACGTGTACAGCGGCTACTACTATGCGCGGCAGGAGATCGAGGACAACGCGCCGGACGTCGCGCAGCTCATGACCGACGCATTTGTCGAGGCGGTCCTGTGGGGTAAGGCGAACCCGGACAAAGCTCTCAGGTCCCTATTGAGCCATCCTGCCTACGGGCGCCTGAGCCCCGACCTGATCAAGAAGATGTCGGAACGTTATCTCTTCTGGCCGAAACCGACGGTGTATTACCCCTTTGATGATCCCAACGGCATCTGGCCAAAGGAGGAATCCCGGATCAGCGAGTGGGCCTTCGAAACGGGCGCGTCGAAGAACAAAGTTACGAGCGCCGACTGGCAGAACGTTCGCAGGAGCAGCTACATGGCCAGGACCTTTGAGCAGCTCGGCTGGAAGGTGCCCGAGAAACCGCCCTTCCTGCCCAGTGACTGGAGTGGCGTCGGCGAGCTGCCCTACAAGCCGTATTCGGCCGAATTGCTGCGAGGCCCGGCGCCGTTCCCGGAGCCCGGCGAACTCACGAAACCCTGGACCTTCATGGGCAAGACCTATCGTCCATGACGGCCGCGGTCCCGCCGCGGGGTACCGCCCACCGCGGCGAGATGACCACGACGCACACGATGGCCGAGCTAGCGGCGTCAATGGTGCCGCCGGCGCGCCCCCGCTGGCAGCGAGTCCTCGCCCAACTCTCGCGTCTGTGGTTGCTGGCCGCGTTCATTGTCGTCTGGGAGCTCGTCAGCACCTTCGGGCAGCGCATCAATCCGCAGCTCGACGTCATGTTGCCGCCGCCGACAGCCGTGTTCTCGGCTGCCCAGGACCTGATGGCCCGCGGCGTGCTCGTCACGCACATCACGGACAGCCTGCGCCGGGTACTCGTCGCCGTCGGAACCGCCGCAGTGCTCGGCGTGCCGCTCGGCCTGGCCATGGGGTGGTTCGCCGGGTTCCGCGCAGCGGTTGACCCGGTGCTTGAGTTCATCCGTCCCATCCCGCCGCTCGCCTGGATTCCCTTGAGCATTCTGTGGTTCGGCATCGGCGACATGCAAATTCAGTACATCATTTTCCTCGCCGCCTTCTTCCCCGTAGTGCTGAATTCCATGGCCGGGGCGCGAGACGTGGACAGCTACCTGGTGCGCGCCGGGTTGAGCCTGGGTGCGCGGCCGCGCGACCTTTTCTTCACCGTGGTTCTCCCGGGGTCGCTGCCGAACATCTTCACCGGCCTGCGCGTCGCCCTCGGCATCGGCTGGATGGCCCTGGTGGCTGGCGAGTTGGTCGCGGCGCCCAGCGGGCTCGGCTATCTGATCAACAATGCCCGCACGGTATTTCGCAGCGATTACATCCTGCTGGGCATGGTGCTGATCGGCGTACTGGGGCTGGTGCTCGACTATTTGATGCGTCAGTTCGTGCAGCTGGTGATGCCTTGGCACAAAGGACAGTAGTAGCTCGGCTCTCAAGGACGATTTCCGGTATGGCGCAAGTAGAAGTGGCGCATGTTAGCAAGGTGCACTTCTCGGTGAAGGGCGAGCCGCTGCTCGCGCTCCACGACGTGAGCTTTCAGGTTGAGAAGAACGAATTCTTCTCGATCGTGGGCCCCAGCGGCTGCGGCAAGACGACCCTGCTCAACCTGCTCGCCGGCTTCGAGCAGCCGACGCGCGGCGAGCTGCGCGTCGGTGGCGAGCTGATCACGCAGCCGGGCTGGGAACGTGCCGTCGTGTTCCAGGAATATGCGCTTTTTCCTTGGTACAACGTGATGGAGAACGTCCGTTATGGCCTGCGTCGCAAGCGACTCCCCACGGCAGAGCAAACCCGGCTGGTCGGTCACTATATAGGGCTGGTGGGCCTGCGCGGCTTCGAGACGCGCTATCCGCGGGAGCTGTCCGGTGGCATGCGCCAGCGCGTCAGCATCGCGCGCGCCCTTGCCGTCAACCCTTCAATCCTGCTGATGGACGAACCTTTCGCGTCGCTCGACATTCAGACGCGCGAATATATGCAAGACGAGCTGCTGAAAATCTGGCAGAGAGAGCGTCAAACAGTAATTTTCGTCACGCACAGCATCGATGAGGCAATCAAGCTCGCCGACCGGGTCGCGATCATGACACCGTGCCCCGGGCGCTTCGCCGAGATCAAGGTCGTCGAGTCCGAGCGTCCTCGGGATCCGACCGACCCGGCAATCGTGCGCCTTGCGGCTGAGGTCAAGCGCTGGCTGAGGCAACAGATCTTCGAGAGCGGACCCGCGGCTCAGCGGGAGTCGCACGATTCCGCTCGGGTTTGATACCGCGGCCATTGCGCTGGTGATCAGCGCCATCGCCGGGGCGATCCGCGGCGTTACCGGCTTCGGCGGCGCGCTCGTCATGACGCCGCCGCTCGCGCTCCTGTTCGGGCCCTGGCTCGCCGTGCCGGTGGCGCTGTTGCTCGAGTCAGTCGTGGCCATGCCCATGGTGGTGCAGACGCGGCGCCTCGTGCGCTGGCGGGTCATAGCGCCAATCTGCGTGGCCGCCGTCTTGACCGTGCCGCTCGGCGTGCAGGTGCTCGTCACTTCCGACCCGCAAGTGCTGCGGCGCGCGATCGCTGCGATCGTGATCGCCTTCTCTCTGCTGCTGTTGCGCGGTTGGCGATACTCGGGAAAGCAGCGTGTGAGCACTTCGGCGGGGTTGGGCGCGCTAAGCGGCGCCATGCTGGGCGCAACGAGCATCGGGGCGCCGCCGGTCATTCTCTACTTGCTATCCGGCCCGGATCCAGTCGAGACGACGCGCGCCAACCTCACCCTGTACCTGGTGGTGAGTTCGCTTGCCGGCTTGCTCATTCTCTGGGTGCGCGGAGTGCTCGACCTTCCCGCCGCGTGGCTAGCGCTCGTCCTCGCCCCGGGATACTACGGCGGGTTGCTGCTTGGCGTACGCTTGTTCCCGTATTTCAGCGACACGCGCTTCAGACAATTCGCGCTGCTCTTGCTCGTGGCCGTTTCCACGGGCATCCTCCTCGTCTAGTGACGCGATGCGCCGCACCATGTTTCGCGTAGAAACTGCGGCGGCTGAGCGGGCGCAATAAGAAACGCCGCTCACTCTCGCGGCGCCATGGCTTGCCGCATTATGCGGCTGAGGGCATACTGAATCCGCTACACGGGAGGAGGACCCATGGCGAGCGATCCAGTCGTTCACGGGCGCAGGGATTTTCTTCGCAAGACCGCAGCGCTGACCGGAGGCGCTTTGACCGCCGGCACGGCGGGCGCGGCGCCGCTGCCAGTGCCGCCGAGCGCGCAGGAGCCCGGGCGGCCGATTCCCGAAGCCATGTACGGCATGCCTTCGAAGTACGAGGCGCATGTCGCCCGGCGGCGCAGCGATGTCCTGAAGAACCGCCAGAACTGGTCGGACTGGAGCATGACGCCGCTGCAGCACCAGCCCGGCATCATTACGCCGAACGGCCTGATCTTCGAGCGCCACCACGCTGGCACGCCGGACATCGATCCCGCGAAGCACCGGCTCGCGATCCACGGCATGGTCAAGCAGCCGCTGACGTTCACGATCGACGATCTCGTGCGCTACCCGTCTGTGTCGCGCTTCCATTTCCACGAGTGCTCGGGCAACGGCCTCACCGACTGGCTTAAGCCCGCCTCGACCACGGTACAGCAGACGCACGGCCTTCTGTCTGGTGTGCTGTGGACCGGCGTACCGGCCGCCACGCTGCTCGAGGAAGCGGGCGTCGATCCGCGCGGCAAGTGGCTGCTGTTCGAAGGCGCCGACGCAGCGGCGCATGCGCGCTCGATCCCGATGGAAAAAGTGCTCGACGACGCCATCCTCGCTTACGCGATGAACGGCGAGCGCCTGCGGCCGGAAAACGGCTATCCGGTGAGGCTCGTGCTTCCAGGCTGGGAGGGTAACACCAGCGTCAAGTGGCTGCGGCGCATCAAGGTCTCCGATGAGCCGTGGCACCTGCGCAGCGAGACCGCGCGCTATACCGATCCGATGCCGGAAGGCAAGTGGCGGCAGTTCAGCATGGTGATGGAATGCAAGTCCGTCATCACCTCGCCCTCTGGCGGGCAGCAGCTCAAGGGCCCCGGCTTCTACGAGATCACCGGGCTGGCGTGGTCCGGCGCAGGTAGGATCCGCGCGGTGGACGTGTCCGTCGACGGCGGCAGGAACTGGCGCGAGGCGATGCTCGAAGAGCCGATCATGGACAAATGCTTGACGCGCTTCAAAGTCGGCTGGGACTGGAATGGCGCCCCGGCCGTGCTAATGAGCCGCGCGGTCGACAGCACGGGCTACGTGCAGCCGTCAGTGCAGGAAATCCAGAAGGCGCGCGCGATCACGGGCTTCGTGCAGCACCACAACGGCATTCAACCCTGGTCGGTCAACGCCAAAGGCGAGGTGCGCAATGCGATCGGCCAAGCTTGAGATGCTCGTCACGTTGATGGTTGGAGCACTCTCTGTTTTGGGTTGCGCAAACTTGAGCGGCGGCATGGTGGCGAGGTCCGCGAGCGGCATTCCGCTGGGCAGCACGGGACCGCATGCGGTGCAGGCTTTGCCTGACAAGCCGCGCTTCGGCCAGCCGATGAGCGAGGCCGACCTCGCCGCCTGGAACATCGATATCCGCACCCCGGACGGCGTGGGCCTGCCGGCGGGCCAGGGATCAGTCGCCGAGGGCAAGAAGGTCTACGAGGCGAAATGTGTCGCCTGCCACGGCGCGGACGCCAAGGGCGGCCCGATGTACGGCACGATGGTCGGCGGCATCGGCTCGTTTACCACCAATACCCGCGTGCTCACGCCGGGAAGCATGTACCCGTACGCGCCGATCCTATTCGACTACATCCGCCGCGCGATGCCGATGGATCGGCCGCAGAGTCTCACTGCGCACGAGGTCTATGCCCTTTCAGCGTACCTGCTCAACCTGAACGGCCTGGTCCCGGTCGAAGCGGTGATGGACCAGACCTCGCTGCCGCGCGTCCAGATGCCGAATCGCGACGGCTTCCTCCTCGACGACCGGCCCGATACGAACGCGCTGCGGTGCACGACCAATTGCAAGTGAGCGCGGTGCATGCATCCCGGGGCCGTTTTGTTTCCTGCGGCACACGTTTCCCGAGGAAACCTACAACAAGAACACGCGCGTGAGGGCATAAGACAAGAACCTTGCCGCGCCCTGCGCAGCGGGCACAGAATTGCTCTGAAGGAGGCACTGTCATGGTCAAATCAGCTGCAGAATGGGGTGCGCCGCCGAAATTTCCGGTGACGCATTACGTCGATTCCCGCATCTATACCGACCAGGCAATCTTCGGCGAGGAAATCGACAAGCTGTTCAGGCCGACCTGGATCATTGCCTGCCACGAGTCGGAAATCGCCAACGCCTTCGACTACCGGCTGTTCGCCCATCCGACCGGCGTGCCGCTGATCATCATGCGCGGCGAGGACATGAAAGTGCGCAGCTTCTACAACATCTGCCCGCACCGCGGTAACACCCTCCTGTACGACCCGGCTGGCAACGCCAAACGCATCACCTGCATTTTCCACGCGTGGTCGTTCGACACGCGCGGCAACTGCGTCGAGATCTCGCGAGCCGAGCAGGGCTACCAGGGCCGTTTTTGCAAGGAAGACGCGGGATTGCGCGAGGTCAAGGCGGAGGTCGGCTTCGGCGGCTTCGTCTGGGTCAACCTCGATGACGCGAGCTGCACGCTGAAGGAATACATCGGTCCGGCGCTGGACGTGCTCGTCCCGTACATGGAAGAGCCGATGGAAGTATTCCACTTCAACAGGGCGGTCGTGAACACCAACTACAAGCTGTGGCACGACACCAACAGCGAGTTCTATCACGATTTCGTGCACTACTTTAACCGCATCACGGGCATGATGCAGCCCGGCTATTTCGACCGAAAATACACCGCCTTCCCGAACGGTCATGCGAGCGTGGGATCGATGTCGATCCAGTACGACAAATATGAAGGGTCGAGGGAGCGCGCCGTCGGCTGGCCCGGACTCTCGCCGGGTGGCTGGTACATGGTCGACCTGTTCCCCGGCATGACCTACAACCTGCGCACGTCCGTGCTGCGCATCGACACCGCGTTGCCGCTCGGCCCGAACAAGGTGGCGATCGAGTTTCGCGGTCTCGGCTTGAAGCGCGACGCGGCGGAACAACGCGCACAACGAGTGTTCGACCACAACACCATCTGGGGCCCGTTCGGCCGCAACCTGCACGAGGATCTGCTTGCGGTTCACGGTCAGGGCCGCGCGATGCGCGAAGGCACCGACAGCCGCTGGGTGATTCACGGTCGCGAGGAGAACAGCACCATTCACGACGAAATCGGCATGCGCCACTTCTATGCGGAATGGAGCAGACGCATGGACCGTCCGTCCTACGACCCGTTCCGCGAAGGCCGAATGGAACCGGCGCGGGCCGCAGCCTGAGCCCGGGCCATGGAGCAACGGCGCCAAATCGAAGAGCTGGTGTACCGCTCCTGCCTGGCGCTGGACGACGGGGATTTCAAGGGTTTTCTCGAACTGTGCGACGCGAGCTTTCGCTACAAGGTCACCGTTTACAGTCCAGAAATCCGCAAGGAAATGGTTTGGCTCGACCACGACAGGGCAGGCATGGAGACCCTGTTTACCAACCTGCCCCGGCATAACAGCGACCATTCGCCACTCACTCGCCACGCGACCGTCTATACGGTGAAAGTGGCCGGCCAGCAGGCCGAAGTGGTTTCGGCGCTGCAGGTATTTCGCACCGCGCTCGACGGCGGCGCCAGCGAACTGTTCACGGTGGCGCGCTTGCTCGACACCGTCAAGCTCGATAGCGGGACGCCCAAGCTCGCCCAGCGCGTGGTGAGGATGCAGACGCGTCAGCTCGGCTTCGGCTCGCACATCCCGCTTTGAGTCGATCAAGCGCATGCGCGTCCAGGTCAATGCCAGAAATCGCGCTTACCATTTCGAGGCCGCCGCCGGGGAGAAAATCCTCTACGCCGGCCTGCGCGCGCAAACCGGCCTGCCGTACGAGTGCGGCACCGGCACCTGCGGCACCTGCAAGGCGAGGCTGGTCGATGGAAAGATCGACGACGGCTGGCCCGGCGCGCCCGGCAAGAAATACGTCAAGCCCGAGCGCGGCGAATTCCTGATGTGCCAGTGCGCGGCGCAGGGCGACGTTTGTATCGAGGTCGCGAGCTTTGTCTATCCCATCGATCCCGGTGCGTGCCGGGTCGGTGCGCTGTCCGGGACGGTTCAGGCGGTACGTACGCTCACGCACGACGTGAGCACGATCGACGTGGTCCTCGACACGCCATGCGAATTCGATGCCGGACAGTTCATGAGCGTGAGTGCACCCGGCGTGCGCGGCATGCGCGGCTATTCGATGGTGAATTTCGACCAGCCCGCGCGGCGGCTCGAATTCGTGATCAAGAAAAAGCCCGGCGGCGGCATTTCCGAATGGCTGTTCTCGGGCAAGGCCGCGGGCGCAAGAATCGAGTTGCTCGGCCCGCTCGGCAAGGCGACGTTCTATCCCGGCCTAGGCAAGAATCTTCTTTGCATCGCCGGCGGCAGCGGGATCGCCGGCATGATGTCGATCCTCGCGCGTGCCCGCCGCGAGCGGCATTTCGACCAGTACCAGGGACACGTATTCTTCGGCGTGCGCACGATGAAGGACGCGTTCTACCTCGATGAGTTGTCGGCGCTGCGCAAGGGCTTCCCGCAAAAGCTCGCGATCACCGTCGCGTTGTCCGACGAGGACGTGCCTGCCTCGGCTGCCGATCAGTTCCCGCTTTTGCACTTCGCACCGGGCTTGGTACATGAGGTCGCCAAGGGCGAAATGGCCGGCAAATACCAGAACGTGCGCGCCTACGTCGCCGGGCCGCCGCCCGCCGTGGATGCCGCGATCCGCGTGCTGCTGATGGAGGGCAAGCTGACTGCCGACTGCATTCGTTATGACAAGTTCAGCTAACGCCGGCGATGACGAGAAAAATGGTCTGCCGAGCCAGCGACGTTCCGGCAAACGGTTTGAAGGAATGCGAAGGCGAAGGAGGAGTCAAGTTGCTGGTCGCGAATTCCGGAAGCGAGTACTTCGCGGTCCAGGCGTCCTGCCCGCACCAGGATGTGCCCCTTTGCGAGGGCCTGTACGACGGCTCGGTGCTGGTGTGCCACCAGCACCTGTGGCAGTGGGATATCCGCACTGGCGCCCCGATGGGGATCGCCGAGTTGCCGCTCGAGCGCTACGACGTGACCGTCGAGGGCGATGCCATCTACGTCGCCTCCCAGGGCGCGCTCAACGTGGGGGAGCTGTTCAACGGCATTGGCCGCGGCACGTTGGAGGCGTTGACGTTGCTCGCCAAGCGCGAGGAATTTGCCGAAGGCAGCATGATCTACAGAACCGGCGACCCGGTGGAGGATTTTTTTGTGCTCGAGTCGGGTCGCGTCGAATTTCAGATCGGGCGCGACGAACGCGTCGGCCCGGCCGGGTTCATGCTGAAAAAGGGCGAGGTGTTCGGCTGGGCGGCGTTGCTGGAAAACCAGCCGCAGCGCATCGCCAGCGCCCGGGCGCTCGAGAAGTCAACGCTGCTGCGGGTCAACGGCAAGCAGGCGTTGAAGCTGCTCGAGTCGGATCCGGTCTCGGGCTATCTCGTCATGCGCCGGCTTTCGGGGCTGATCGCGCGCTTCCTCGCCGCGGCGGGCGCGAGGTGAGGTCACGGTCTATGGCGGTCTACCATGTCAAGGCGAGCGTTGGCGACGATTAATCATTAACGGAGGGGGTCCAACATGAGCAAGCCACTCAAAAGCTACGCTGGAAGCGAACTGTTCCGCCTGGGCGCGGCGGCCATCGTCTCGATGGCATTGGGGGCGCTCGCGCCGAGCGGGGTGTTCGCGAAGGACTACGGCAAGCCGGGCACGCCGGTGCATCTGGTGATCGGATATCAGCCGTATTACACCCAAGCCTGGTCCGCGGTCATCCAGAAGGAAATGCAACCGTGGAAGAAGCACCTGCCCGCGGGTTCCACCGTCGATTGGGAGATCGGCCTGCAGGGCGCCATCGTCGGCAATGCCATGCTGGCGGACAAGAACGACATCGGCTACATGGGCGATATGCCGACCATCGTCGCCATCAGCAAGCAGTCGGTAAGGGAGCTGCGCATGGTCGCGGTGCTCGGCCTGGCCAACGACCAGTGCAGCGTGTTCCTGTCGCGCAACGAGGCGCCGGATTTCAAGAGCCCGGAAGAGGCGGTGAAGTGGTGGAGCGGCAAACGGGTGGCGGTGGCCAAGGGCAGTTGCACCGACCGCAGCGGCCAGGAGACGATGCGCAAGTTCGGCATCAAGCCCGAGCAGTACCTTAACCAGAACATCGAGGTCCAGACCTCCAACTTCAAAGCCGGCCGCCTCGACGGCTCGATCATGTGGGAGCCCACCGCGTCGAAGATGGTGCTCGAGGGCATCTCCAAGCGCATCGGCGACACCAAGATGATCGGCAAGCTCGACGGCGGCTTCATGGCCATGCAGTACGAGCTGATCAAGCAGCGCCCCGATGTGGTCAAGGCCTGGCTCGAGGCCGAACTGGACGCCAACCTGTTCTGGGCGAAGCCCGAGAACTACATGAAGGTCGTGGAGATGGCTCACCGGAACACCCAGGGCTTCAGCAAGGAAGCGCTGTGGATGTCCATGGCGGGCAAGTATCCCGCGATCCAAGGCGGCGGCGACGTGCGCAACATCATGTACTACGGGTTCGACAAGGAAGTGATGGACATGATCAGCGACGCCACCAGGTTTCTGCACGAGATCAAGGTCCTCGGCATGGCGCAGCTGCCCAAGGAGCTGGTCATGCCGGAGCTCACCGACGAGATCCTGAAGAGGCGCGGGCTCAAGGTGCCGCTGGCCAAGATCGTCGCCCAGCCTCCGGGATCCTACCCTGAGGGCGGCATCAAGCTCCCCGCGACCTGGCGCAAGTGATGCGCGGGCGCCCGGCGTGAAGCACGCAACCTGAAGCCAAGCTGATGACTTCAGCCGTAGGCAACATCGGTGCGTGGGCGATGTTCCTGTACCGGATCTCGAAGTGGCTGCGCAGCTCCACGCCCTATCTGATGCTGGTCGGTTTTACGCTGTTCATCGGCTCCTGGTTCCTTCTGTCCGACGTGATCAAGTTGTGGCGCTTCGGGAACATCCCCGGGCCGCGGCAGGTGCTGCTCGAATGGTTCAATCCGAACCCCGTCTACGGCCTGTCGGTCTACACGCCCGAGTACTACACACATATCTGGATGAGCATGCGCCGGGTCCTGATCGCCTTCGTGATCGCCACCGGCCTGGGCGTGCCGTTCGGCCTGTTCCTGGGCTGGTCGAAAACGTTTCGCGAGTTCACGTTCCCGGTGTTCGAGACCCTGCGCCCGATCCCGGTGCTCGCCTGGGTGCCGCTGGCGATTGTCATGTTCAAGGGCGACGAGACACCTGTGATCTTCCTCACCACCCTCGCCTCGTTCTACGCCACCGCCCTGAACACGATGCTCGGGGTGCAATCGATCGACGAGTCCTACCCGCGGGCGGCAGCCTGCCTGGGGGCGAGCAAGTGGCAGATCTTCCGGCACATCATCGTCCCGGGCGCGCTGCCGTTCGTCTTCACCGGCCTGCAGATCTCGGTCGGCGTAGCGTGGTTTTCTCTGGTGGCGGCGGAGATGGTCTCAGGCGAATACGGGCTTGGCTACGTCATCAACACGTCTTACACCACGGTGCGCTATCCGACCATCATCATCGGCATGATTTCGGTCGGCATCGTCGGCTACGCCAGCAGCGCCCTGGTGCGTATGGCGGGCGACTACCTGATGCAATGGCGCGTGCGCGAGCTCGCCCTTGGAGAAGGGCGATGAACGCCCGGCAACCTGGCGCGAGCGAAGGCGCGATCGGCATCCGGAACGTCGACAAGGTGTACGAGGCGAACGGCGGGCCCGTGCAGGCGGTGGCCGACTGCAGCTTGGAGATCCGCGCCGGCGAGATCTGCATGATCGTGGGACCCTCGGGCTGCGGCAAGACGACCCTGCTGAACGCCATTGCCGGCTTTCACGGCATCACTGCCGGCTCAATCTACCTGGATGGCGAGATGCTCTGCGGACCGGATAAGCCGCAGGCGGAGCCGGGGCCGGACCGGGTGGTTGTGTTCCAGAACGGCGCCCTGTTCCCGTGGAAAACGAATCTCGAAAACGTCGCCTTCGGCCCGGTCGTGCAGGGAAGGCTGACCAAGGCCGCGGCCCGGGAAAAGGCGCTCGGCTTGATGGCTGATGCGGGCCTCTCGGGCGTCGAGCACAACTATCCGGGTGAAGTCTCCTCGGGCACGCGGCGCAGGGTCGAGATCGTGCGTGCGCTGATGAACGACCCGAAGGTGCTGCTGCTGGACGAGCCGTTTCGTGCGCTCGATTCGTTGACCAAGTCGGTGATGCACGAAGCCCTGCTCGAGATCTATTACAAGAACAAAGTCACCATCTTCTTCATTACGCACGACCTCGAGGAGGCGATCTTCCTCGGCCATCGCGTGGCCATAATGACCACGCGGCCATGCAAGGCGAAGAAGATCCTGGAGGTCGACATTCCTCATCCCCGCAATTACAGCGTGCTCACCAGCCCTCGGTTTCGCGCAATCATGGAGGAGACCGTGAACGCGGTGCACGAAGAGGCCGTCAAGGCTTTCGAAGCCGGCGAGAAGGAGATGTGATGGGCGCGATCGCCGTATCTGCAGATCGATCGCGCCACGCGGCCAGCAAATCGATCGCCAGCCACCACGTGGTGCGCGCCGTCATCGCGCTGGCCGTGTTCGTCGCGCTGTGGGAAGTGGGGGCAAGGCTCAAATTTCCCTTGGTCGGGGAAGTGCCGCCGCCGAGCACCGTGATGAACGCCTGGCTGCCGCTGATGCAGGACACGGGCTACTGGTACAGTTGGTACCAGAGCTCGCTGCGCGTGCTGTCGGGCTTCATGGCGGCCATGGTCGTCGGCATTCCGCTGGGCCTCGCGATGGCGACCAGCCGGATCTTCCATGACCTCAGCTTCCCCACTTTCGAAGTGCTGCGCCCAATCCCGCCCCTCGCCTGGGTGCCGGCGGCCATCATTTTCTGGCCGACGCAGGAGCTGTCGATCGGCTTCGTCATCTTCCTGGGCGCCATTTTCACCATCGTCATCAACGTCATCGGCGGCGCGCGTTCGATCGACGTGCGCTATTTCCAGGCGGCGCGCTCGATGGGAGCGGGCTCATGGGACATTTTCCGGCGCGTCATCCTGCCCGGCACCCTGCCGTCGATCGTGGTCGGCTGCGAAGTCGGCATGGGGATCACTTGGAACGTGGTGGTCGCCGCGGAGATGATTTCCGGGGGCGGCGGGGCGATCCAGTCGAGCGCCGGCGGAGGCCTGGGATTCTTCATCTGGAACTCCTATATAGGCTTCTCCTACCCGCAGATCGTCGTGGGCATGTTCAGCATCGGCATCGCGGGCTACATCTCGAGCGCGATCATCCGCAAGCTCGGCATGATGATCACCCCGTGGCTGCGCGCGCCATGAGCACCGTGGCGAATGGAGCGAGCACTGCGCTGCGCGCCAACATCAAGGCCGGCGAACTTCAGGTCCTCAATGTCTCCAAGAGCTACGGCGACACGCGCTCAAGGACCGACGTGGTCCGGGACTGCTCCTTTACGATCGAGCGCAGCAAGCTCACGGTCATGATCGGCCCGTCGGGCTGCGGCAAGAGCACGCTGATCCGTCTTCTAGCGGGGTTCGAAAAGCCGACCAGCGGCACCATCGCCCTCAACGGCGATCCGGTGACCGGGCCGGCGCGCGACCGCCTGGTGCTGTTCCAGGAATCGGCCCTGTTTCCGTGGATGACCACCTACGACAACATCCTGTACGGCCCGCGTGCGCGCGGCGAGGTCACCCGAGAAACACTCGACATGGCCGAATTTCTTCTTAGCAAGGTCGGCCTGCAGGAGTTCCGCGCGAAGTACCCGACGCAGCTCTCGGGCGGCATGCAGCGCCGGGCGGAGCTGGCGCGCGCCATGATCAACAATCCCAGCGTCATGATCCTGGACGAGCCGTTCCGCGGCCTGGATGCGATGACCAAGGTGCTGATGTGGGAGTACTACGCCGCCCTGTACGAGGAAAACCGCCGCACCAACTTCTTCGTCACCACCGACATCGACGAAGCGATCTTCCTCGCCGACCGCCTGCTGATCATGTCCAACATCCCGACCCACGTGCGCGCGGTGCTCGAGATCGACGTGCCGCGCCCGCGCACGCAGCTCGACTTGGTGGAGAACGACCGTGCCAACGAGATCAAGATGCAGGCGCTGTCGGTCCTGCACGAAGAGGCGATGAAATCCTTTTCGCGCGGCAGCAAAGCGGCTGCCGACTTCGTCGAAGCCTACTCCCGGCGCGTAGTCAAGCCATAGCCGGCATGGACTGGATATTGACGCGCGAAGCCGTGATCACGCTGGCGGTGCTGGGCGCGGTTGCATCGGTCGCCGCGAGCGTGCAGCAGTTGCGCGGCCGCGTCGACGCGCCACGCGCGAGGCAATTCAATCTGACGGGCTATGCGCTGATGGCGGCCAGCATGGCGCTGTTCATCGTGATTGGCTTCCGCACATGATGCGTCGCGGCAGCACCCGCCCCGGATCGTAGAACGGCAGACGGGCGCACCGCGCGAGCCTGCCGTCGCCGAGTCGGAGCAGAGTACCCGGAGCGGCATCCTCCGCAGGAGCGAACCCCATACCGAGCTGCCGGCCGAAGATCGGCGACCAGGCCTCGCTGGTCAGCTGTACCTCCGGCAGGCTGCCCGGCGGTCGCTTCGAACCTGTGGGCACCAGGCCGACCAGCCTGCGACGCGGGCCTGCCGAGCGTTTTCTTTCGAGAGCTTCGGCGCCGACAAACCCCCTGCCGGTCAGCAGCCTTCGCAAGCCGAGTTCGAACGGGTCGGGCATGGCGCAAAGCTCGTTGCTGAACAGGATGTATCCCGACTCGATGCGCAGGCTGTTCGCGGCATCGAAGCTGCATTCGCGCAGGCCGTGCTCGCGACCGGCGTGCGCGAGGGCCTGCCGCAGCTCTTGGCCACGCTCAGCCTGGACGAGCAGCTCGTAGCCCAGCTCGCCGCTGTAGCCGAGCCTTGCCACGACCATGGAATTCGCCTCCATCAAGCGGAAATACTCCAGACCGAGGAGGGCGTCTTCCCCAATGAGGCGCGCGAGGATGCGGCCGCTGGCCGGGCCCTGCAGAGCGAGGATCGCGTACTCACCCGAGCGGTCATCCGCGTCGCTGCGAAAGCGCTCGAAATCGCTGCGCCGTCCGGTGAACAGCCAGAAGCGCTCGGCCCCTAGGCGCCACACGGTCGCGTCGTTGAAGACGCTGCCGTCGTCGTTGAGGATCAGCGTGTAGGCTGCCTGGCCGGAAGCCAGGTCGGACGTTCGACGGGTCTGGCAGCACTCCAGGGCCGAGGCGCTCGAAAATTGGTAAAGCCCCATGAAAGAGAAGTCGAACAACCCAGCGGCGCGCCGGGTTGCGAGATGCCCTTCGCTCGAATTCACCACGAGCGCACCAAAAGCAGGCTGCCGGTGATCACGCAAAGCGTCCCGGCGAGACAGCGCAGGACGGTCGCGCTCGCAACATGGGCCAGCTTCACGCCGCCGATTACGCCGACGAGCTCGAACACGGTGACCAGCGCCGCGATCCGCAGGTCGATGAAATCGTGCTGCAGGCTGCCGACCGAGCCGGAGATCGCGGCGATGATCTGCAGAGCCTGGCTGGTGGCGACCGCGGTGAGCGGCACGTAGCCGAGGATCACCATGATCGGCACCGAAAAAAGCGGTCCGCCCGCGCCGGAGAATCCCGAGCCGAAGCCCGCGGCGGCGCCCACCGAGGTGAGCTCGAGTTGCCCGCGCCAGCCGCGGCCTTCCCGCGGCCGCGAACGCGGGTGCTGCGGAACGAAGATGTAGAGGCCGGCGGCGACGATCACGAGCGCGATGCTGATGGCGAGCGGCCGAGGATCGACTGCGGCGGCGACCGCTGCGCCTACGTAGCCGAAGACGAGCGCGCCTGCGCACACTGGGGCGGCGATGCGCCAGGCGATGCTGCCGCGTCGCTGGTACAGCCACGTGCCCAGGATCCCGGTGAAGAGAAAAGTGAACAGCGAGGTCGCGGCCGCCTGGTGGATCGAGAGGCCGCCGAACAGCGCAAGGAACGAGACCATCAGCACGCCACCGACGCCAACCGTGCCGATCAGCAGGCCGACGAACGTTGCGACCGCCGCGAGAAGGATGTCGGAGCTCAGCCGGCCGCGAAGGTGGTGAGCTCGCTGGTGAGCAGAACGGCGAGCTTTTTCATGAGCGCGTAGCCGAGGCCGGAGTCGCTCTCCATCAGGCCGTGCAGCGGCTGACCACCGAGCGCGATCACCGTGCACGGCGTGAGGCAGTACGCGGTGGCGATGCGCCGCGTATACCCGTCGACGAGCGCCGCCCAGCCGAACACGTCGCCGCGCCGGATGATCTCGCCCGCGGAGGTTTCGCGCTTGCCGAAGCCGAGCGTGAAGCGCACCATGCCCTCGGCGAGCACGTAGAAGTCGTCGACCTCGTCGCCGATCATGTAGATGCGCGTGTCCTGCGGATACGAGCGCACGCGGCCGAGCGCGGCGACGCGATCGAGCTGCTCTGCGCCGAGCCCGCCGAAGAAGCGCGCCTGGCCGAGCAGCTCGCGTTCCGCGCTCGCCAGCGCTCTCAGTTCTTCTTCCAGCCGACCATCTCCTTGAAGCGCTCGAGCTCTTCGGGCTTCATGAACACGGTGTGCTCGGTGCCGGGATAGCGGCGCGCGCGCACGTCGTCACGGTAGTCGGTAAGCCCTTTCTCGAGGATCGGCACCAGGTCGGCGTAGATCTTGGAGTGCCGCGGCGTGTGCTTTTCGTAAAGGTGGAACAGGTCCGAGCCGATGATGTGCACGCCGTGCGCGCGGTTGCCGGCCCCCAGGCTGATGACCGGAACCGGCAGGGTCTCGGCAAGATGCTCGCAGAGCTCGGAAGTCGTCACCTCGCACATGATCGAAAAGCAGCCGGCATCGACCATCGCCCAGGCGTCGTCGACCAGCTCCTTGGCGCGGTCGGCGGTCTTGCCCTGGGCGAAGAACCCGCCGAGCTGGGGCATGCGCATCGGCGTGATGCCGATATGCCCCTGCACCGGGATGCCGGCCTTGACGATCGCCTCGATATTCCTGGCGTGATGCCGGTTGCCCTCGCACTTCATCACCTCGGCGCCGCCCTGCGACACGTACTTGGCGGCGTTCTCCACTGCCTGCATCGGCGAGAGATGAAAGCTCATGTACGGCATGTCGACCATGCGCAGGCCGTACTTCGAGCCGCGCTTCACCGCCTGCGCCATGAACATCACCTCCTCGAACGACACCGAGGTCGTGTCCTCGTGGCCGAACAGCACCATGCCGCCGGTATCGGACACGCACAGGATGTCGATGCCGACGCGGTCGGCGACGATCGCGGTTTCGTAGTCGTACACGGCGAGCTGCACGATCGGCTCGCCCTTCTTCATCTTCTCGGCCAGCATAGGAATGGTGACCTTCTTGCGCGCGGGCTGCTGCGCGGCGGGTTTGGCCTCAGCCATTTACGCCTCCTCTAGATGAGCGACTTCTTGGATAGCAAGAGCGCGCTCAGAATGCAAGTGCCTTGCGGCGTTTCACAACGAAACCGCACGTCAGCGAGAAACATCCTTGCGCGTACGCTTGAGGCTCCACTGGCGGCGCCGCACCCACAGCGCCTTGCGGCCGATGCCGAGCATCCTGGCGAGCTCGGTTTCGCTGTGCGAATCCTGAAAGCGCTCGATGACTTCGCGGATGTATTCCTCGATCGCCAGCGGGCGCGCGCCGCCGGGAAGCGGCACCGCGGCGCGCACCATCGGCAGCGCGGGCGCCACCTCTGCGAGGTCGCGGCCGGTGAGCAGGTCCGATTCGGCGAGGATCACCGCGCGCTCCATCATGTTCTCGAGCTCGCGCACGTTGCCCGGCCAGGGATAGTTCTCGAGAAACGCCGAAAACTCGGCGTCGAAGCCCTCGATGCGCTTGCCGAGCTTGCGCGCGTAGCGCTCGGCGAAGTGCCGCGCGAGCAGCAGCCTGTCCGGGCCGCGCTCGCGCAAAGGCGGAACGTGGATCGAGATCACGTTGAGCCGGTAGTACAGGTCCTTGCGAAACTGGCCGCGCTCGATCGCCGCCGCGAGGTCGCGGTGCGTCGCGGCAATGAAGCGCGCGTCCGCCCCGGCAACCGGCTTCTCGATCTTTTCTTCGAGCATGTGCAGCAGCTTCACCTGGACCGCCGGCGCGAGCTCGGCGATTTCGTCGAGGAACAGCGTGCCGCCGTCGGCCTCCCGAATGAGCCCTTCCCTGCGCTCGCTCCCCTTGCGCGCGTGCCCGAAGAGCTCCGCTTCCTGCGCATCGCGCGCCAGCGCGCCGCACTGCACGGAAACAAACGGGCCCTCAGCGCGCGGGCTCGCATAGTGGAGCGCAGCCGCGGCGAGCTCCTTGCCCGTTCCTGATTCGCCCGAAATGAGGACATTGGCATCCGTGGGCGCAGCCTTGCGGATCAGCTCGAGCACGCGCCGAATGCCCGGGCTCTCGCCGACGATGGGCCAGGCGCCGTAGGCGCTCTTCAGGTTGCGCTTCAGGATGGCATTCTCGCGCGTGATGCGGCGCTCGTTCAGCGCCCGCGCGACCGCGTGCAGGAAGGCGTCGTTCTCGAACGGCTTGATGATGTAGTCGACGGCGCCGGCGCGCAGCGCCGCGATCGCGCTCTCCATGGACGAGTAGCTGGTGATCATGATGATCGGCAGCTCCGGCCGCGATTGCCGGATCGCGCCGATCGCATCCAAGCCGGTGCCGTCAGGCAGCTTGAGGTCGGTGATGACGAGATCGATCGCGGCCGCGCCGCTGCGCTCGATCCCTGCCTTGAGCGTGCCGGCGCGCTCCACGCCATAGCCTTCGCGGCTGAGCAGCAGCTCGATCACCTCCGAAAGGCCCGGGTCATCGTCGATCAGCAGCACACGCGCCCGCATCAGTGCGCTTCCTCGTAGAGAGGCAGAAGGAGCTCGAAGCACGCGCCGCCCTCCGGATGGTTAAAGGCGCGGATCGTGCCGCCCAGCTCCTGCACGATCTCGTAGCTGATGGCAAGGCCGAGACCGGTGCCTTCGCCCGCCTGCTTGGTGGTGAAGAAGGGCTCGAACACGCGCCCCAGATGCTCGCGCGGTATGCCGGGCCCGCTGTCCTGGATGGAGAGCGCGAGGCCCCCGCCCTCCTTCCTCTGCGCGCGGGCGTCGATGACGCCTGCACCCTGCATCGCCTGCGCGGCGTTGAGAAGGATATTGAACACTACCTGCTGCAGATTACCGGGCCGAGCGAGCACGGCGGCGCCGGGCGCGCCGCCATACTCGACAAGCACCCCCGCCGCGTAGGAGCTGTGGCGTAGCAGTGCGACCGCTTCCTCCACTACCGAATCCACGGCCACCGGAGCGGGCGCGTCGCTGCCGACGCGGGAGAAGTCGCCGAGCTTCTTCGTGATGGCCAGCACGCGCGCGATGTTCAAGCTGATGGAGGCGAGGCCTTTCTCGAGGGTCTCGGGCGTGACGCCGCGCTTCGATTGCAGGATCTGCAGCATCGAGTGGATCGCCGCCAACGGGTTGGACACTTCGTGGCACACGCCCGCGACCATGAAGCCGAGCGACGCGAGCCGCTGCATCTGCGCATTGACCGTTTCCTGTTCTTCGCTCATGCGGCGCCCGTGAAGGCCTTGCGCTCGAGCGCGCGTTCGTCGATGGGCACGCAAAGCGCCGCGGCAGCCACCGAAAGCGCAATGGCGGCAAGCCACACCGGCTCATAGGAGCCGGTGAGATCGAACACTGCTCCGCCGGCCCAGGCGCCGGCGAACGCGCCGAGCTGGTGGCCCAGGAACGCGATCGAGAACAGCGTCGAAAGGTACTTCACGCCGAAAATCTGGCCGACGAGAGAATTGGTGAGCGGAACCGTGGCGAGCCAGGTAACGCCGAGCACCGCGGCAAAAAGATACGCGGCCGCCGCCGAGACAGGCGTCGAGATGAACAGCGCAATCACCAGCGCACGCACCGCGTAGATCCAAGCGAGCAGCCGCTTCCTGCTGTAGCGCGCGCCGAGCGTTCCGGCGCCATAGGAGCCGACGATGTTGAACAGCCCGATGGTCGCGAGCGCGGCCATCCCCTCGGCCGGGCTAAGTCCGCGATCCACCAGGTAGGCGGGAAGGTGCGTCATGACGAAGATGGTCTGGAAGCCGCAGACGAAGAAGCTGGCGCTCAACAGCCAGAAGCCGCGATGCGCCATCGCCTCGGCAAGCGCGGCGTCGATCGACTGGTCACTCTCATCGCCTGCGCGATCGCGACCGGCGAGCGCGGCGCCGAGCGGAATCATCACGCAGGCGCAGGCCCCGAGCACCAGCAGCGCGTTGAGCCAGCCGAAGCGGGAAATCAGCGCCTCGCCCCACGGCAGCATGGCGAACTGGCCGAAGGAGCCGCAGGCGCCGGCGATGCCCACCGCGACGCTTCTCTTCTCGGGGGGAAACGCGCGCGCGACCACTGCCAGGACGACGCCGAACCCGGTGCACGCCAGGCCCAGGCCCACCAGCAGCCCGGCGGCGAGATCGAACGCAAGCGGCCCGGTCGAGTGCGCCATGGCCCACAGCCCCAGGCCGTAGACGAGGCCCCCTGCGACGAGCACGCGTGCCGCGCCGAAGCGGTCGGCGATCGCGCCGGCAAAGGGCATGGCGAGGCCCCAAACGAGGTTCTGCAGCGCGATCGCGAACGAGAATGTCTCGCGTCCCCAGCCGAGGTCGAACGACATCGGCCGCAGGAACAGGCCGAAGCTCTGGCGTATCCCGAGCGCGAGCAGCAGGATCATGCCGCCGCACGCTAGAACTACGGCCGGCCTGCGCATACGCGTCAGAAAAATGTTTCTGCCATGGCGCTTGCCGCCTGGCGCAGGGCGGGCAAATGGCCGAGGGCGCACTCGAGCGGCATGCGCGAGACCGGCGCCTGGACCGCCAGCGCCGCGCACGTGCGCCTCCTGCGATCGGCTACGGGGACCGCCACGCAAACCAGCCCGGCGTGGCACTCCTCCTTGTCGGTGGCATAGCGCTTGGCGCGAATGCGCGCGAGTTCCGCCGCGAGCAGCCTGCGGTCGGTGATGGTGGTGTCCGTATAGCGTATGAGCGTGAGCTGCCCGGTGATGCGCTCGCGTGACGCCTTGGGCAGAAGCGCGAGCAGCAGCTTGCCGCTCGCCGTGCAGTGAAGCGGAACGCGCGAGCCCGAGGTAAGGTTCATGCGCAGCGGCCAGGCCGCTTCCACGCGGTCGACGTAGATCACCTCGGCGCCGTCGAGCATGGTGAAGTTGCAGGTTTCGCCGATCTCCTCCACTAGGCGCGCGAGGATCGCACGACGCCCGGCGCGCAGGCTGCCGTTCAGCATCACATTTTGTCCGAGCTTGGCAAGCCGCGGACCTGGCGCATAGCGGCGGGCGCCGGGCTCGCGCATCACCAGTCCGGCCGACTCGAGCATGCCAAGCATGCGGTAGAGCGTCGGCTTGGGCAGCCGCACCATTCCGGTCAGCTCGGCGAGCGCCGCGGGGCGCTCCGCCGCGACCAGCGCCTCGAGCACCGAGACCGCCCGCAGCGTGGCGGGAATGCTGTCTTCCTTGCGCGGCATTTCGCCAGATTATCATTTTCTAAAACGCGACTTGTGAGAAACTGAAGAGTCCTCTTATTCTTGCGAGATCCTTCCATGACCAATATCGCCGAGGTGAAGCGCATGGTAGTTTCCGGGCGCACGCGCATGACGCCCTCCGAGGCGTTCGTCGAGACGCTGGTCGCGCAGGGCGTCACCGAGGTGTTCGGCATCGTCGGCTCGGCGTACATGGACGCGCTCGATCTTTTCCCGGCTGCAGGCATTCGGTTCGTGCCCACCGTGCACGAGCAGGGCGCGGCCCACATGGCCGACGGCTTCTCGCGCGCCTCCGGCCGCCACGGCGTGTGCATCGCGCAGAACGGGCCTGGCGTCACCAACTTCGTCACGGCGATCGCCGCCGCTTACTGGGCGCATTCGCCGGTGATCGCCATCACGCCCGAGACAGGAACCATGTCGATCGGGCTGGGCGGCTTCCAGGAGACCGATCAGCTGCCGATCTTCTCCCGCATCACAAAATTCCAGGCGCACATCAACAACCCGGCGCGCATGGCCGAGCTCAGCTCGCGCGCCTTCGATCGCGCCGTTCTGGAGATGGGTCCGGCGCAGATCAACATTCCGCGCGACTACCTGTACGGCGAGATCGACTGCGAAATCCCGCAGCCGATCCGCATCGAGCGCGGCGCGGGCGGCGACAAGAGCCTCGACGCAGCGGCCAATGCGCTCGCGCAGGCCAAATTCCCGGTCATCATCTCCGGCGGCGGCATCGTCATGGCCGACGGCGTGCAGGACTGCGTGGCGCTTGCCGAGGCGCTCGAGGCGCCGGTGTGCAATTCCTACCTGCACAACGACTCCTTCCCGGCGAGCCACCGGCTCGCCTGCGGTCCGCTCGGCTACCATGGCTCGAAGGCCGCGATGCACATCATCTCCAAGGCCGACGCGGTGCTCGCGCTCGGCTCGCGCCTCGGGCCCTTCGGCGTGCTGCCGCAATACGGCATCGATTACTGGCCGCAGAATGCGACGCTTATCCAGGTCGACGCCGACCCGAAGGTGCTGGGCTTGGTCAAGAAGGTCGCGGTGACGGTTTGCGGCGACCCGGCTGCGGCTGCGCGCGCTTTGGCGGTGCGCCTGAAAGGCCGCAGAACCGCGGCACAGCGCGAAGCCATTGCCAAAATCGTCGCCGACGAAAAGCGCGCGTGGGCTGAAGAGCTGGCGCACTGGGACCATGAAACCGACCCCTGGAGCCTGGAGGTCGCCAAAGGCTCCAAGTACATGCATCCTCGCCAGGTGCTGCGCGAGCTGGAGAAGGCGCTGCCTGTCGACGCGATGGTATCGACGGACATCGGCAACATCTGCCAGATCGCCAACAGCTACCTCAAGTTCGAGCGCCCCCGCAGCATGTTCGGCGCGATGATGTTCGGCAATTGCGGTTATGCCTTCCCGACCATGATCGGCTGCAAGGTGGCTGCGCCCGAGCGCACCGCGATCGCCTACGTCGGCGACGGCGCCTGGGGCATGAGCTTCGGCGAGATCCTCACCTGCGTGCGCGAAAAGATTCCGGTCACTGCGCTCGTGTTTAACAACGAGCAGTGGGGCGCCGAGAAAAAGAACCACGTCGACTTCTACTCCAACCGCTTCCTCGGCGTGAACCTGCAGAACCCCAGCTTCGCCGGCATCGCCAGAGCGATGGGCGCCGAGGGCAGCCGCGTGGAAAGGCTTGCCGAGGTCGGCGCCGCGCTGCGCGATGCCTGCGAGGCGCAGAAGGAGGGCAAGACGACCATCGTCGAGCTGATGTGCACGCGCGAGCTGGGCGATCCGTTCCGCCGCGACGCGCTCAAGAAACCGCATCGGCTGCTCGACAAATACAAGGCTTGCCGGTGAAGCGCCTTTTTTGCCTTGCGCTGCTTCTCGCAGCCTGCGCCGTCTCGGCGCAGGAATGGCCGGCGAAGCCGATCCGCTGGATCGTGCCGTATCCGCCAGGCGGCGGCACCGACGTCATCGCGCGCATCATGCAGAACCGCATGGCGGAAGGCCTCGGCCAGCCGATCGTGATCGAGAACCGCGGCGGCGCGGGCGGCGCGCTCGGCACCGAGGCGGCGGCGCGGGCCGCGCCCGACGGCTACACCCTCCTCTTCACGCTGTCCTCGCACACCATCAATCCGCTGCTCTACAAGCTCCATTACGACGTCGAACGCGATTTCGCGCCGGTGTCGCTGATCGTCAGCGTGCCGCAGCTGATCGCCGCCAACCCGGACTCGCCGATCAAGAGCATGTCCGAGCTGGTGGCGTCGGCGAAGGCGCAGCCCGGCAAGCTTTCATTCGCCTCGGTTGGAAACGGCACGCCGTCGCACATCGCCGGCGAGCTGCTCAAGTTGAAGATGGGAATCGATCTGCTGCACGTGCCGTACAAAGGCGGCGGTCCCGCCGTGACCGACACCATCGGCGGGCAGGTACCGCTCATTTTCGTCACCGCGCCGGCGGCAATGTCGCAGGTGCGCGCAGGCAGGCTGCGCGCCCTCGCCGTGACGACGCTGAAGCGCTCGCCGGGCGCGCCCGACGTGCCGACGGTCGCTGAGGCGCTCAACCTGCCCGATTACGAGGTCGATTCCTGGTACGCGATGTTCGCCCCGGCGAATACGCCGCCCGCCATCATCGCCCGCATACAAAAGGAGATTGCGCGCGTGGTGCAGCTCCCCGACGTGCGTCAGAAGCTCATCGAGCAAGGCGGCGATCCGGTCGGCGGCCCGCCCGAGCAGCTTGAACGCGTGGTCAAAGCCGAGTTGAAGAAATGGGCCGAAGTCATCCAGGCGGCGAAGATCAAGGTCGACTAGTCGTGGCGGGGCTGATCGAGCGCGCCCGCGCCGCGCAGGCGCTCTATGAGCGCTATTCGCAGGCCGAGGTCGACGAGGTGGTCAGCGCAGCAGGCTGGGCGATCGTCAGGCCGCAGAACAACCGCCGGCTCGCCGAACGCGCCGTGGCCGACACCGGCCTGGGTAACGTGCCCGACAAGATCGCGAAGAACGAGCGCAAGACGATGGGCTTGCTGCGCGACCTGCAGGGCGCAAAAAGCGTCGGTGTGATCGCGGAATATCCCGAGCTCGGTATCGTGGAAATCGCGCGCGCCGCAGGCGTCGTCGCGGCGCTCACGCCCTCGACCAATCCCGCTGCCACGCCGGCCAACAAGGTGCTCAACGCCCTGAAGGGACGCAACGCCGTCATCGTCGCGCCCTCGCCCAAAGGCTGGTCGACCTGCGCGCTGCTGCTGGAATTTATCCACGCGCAGCTGGCGAAAGTCGGCGCGCCCGCGGACCTGGTGCAGATGTTGCCGGCGCCGGTCACGAAGGACGCGACGCAGGAATTGATGCGCTCGGCCGACCTCGTCGTCGCGACCGGCTCGCAGGCGAACGTGCGCGCAGCCTACTCCTCCGGCACGCCTGCGGTGGGCGTGGGACTGGGCAACGTGGCGGTGATCATCGACGAATCCGCGGATCTCGCCGACGCCGCGCGCAAGATCAAGGAATCGAAATGCTTCGACAACGCCACCAGCTGCTCGTCGGAAAATTCACTGGTGATTCACGAGCGCATCTACCAACCCATGCTCTCGGAGCTGCAAAAAGCCGGCGGAATGCTGCTCGATGCGGCGGAGAAAGCGAAGCTGCAAGCAGCCATGTGGCGCGGCGGCAAGCTAAGCGCCGAGGTGATGGCGCGGCCGGTCGAGGATATCTTGAAACTGGCTGGCCTCGCTCCGCGGCCTGCGAGATTCCTGATGGTGGAGGAAAGCGGCGTCGGCAAGGCGAGCCCGTTCTCCGGCGAAAAGCTGTCTCTCGTTCTCACGCTTTATCAGTCGGCCTCGTTCGACCGGGCCTTTGACCTCGTGCGCAGCATCTATGCCTACCAGGGCGCCGGCCACTCGGTCGGCATCCATACGAAGAACGATGCCCACGTCATGCGCCTGGGGCTCGAGATGCCGGCGGCGCGCGTCATCGTCAACCAGGCGCATGCCATCGCCAACGGCGGCGCCTACGACAACGGCCTGCCGTTCTCGCTGTCGATGGGCTGCGGCACCTGGGGCCGCAACTCGATCTGCGAGAACATGAACTACCGGCATTACCTCAACATCACGCGCATCGTGCGCACGATCCCGGCGCGCGTGCCGACTGAGGGCGAGATCTTCGGCCGCTACTTCGCCCGGCACGGCAGATGAGCGCCGCCATGACCCTGCGCGACGTGCTCGCGGCGCACCTCGCGCGGCAGCCAGAGCGCAGTTTCCTCGTCGCCCCCGAGACCGGACGCGAGCTGACCTACCGCGAGCTCGACCGACAGGCGCGCATCCTGGCGCGCTGGCTGCGCGCGGCGGGCCTCGAGCGCGGCGACAAGGTCGGCCTTTACCTGCACAACGGCTATCAGACGGCGCTGCTTTTCCTCGGCGCGATGATCGGCGGCTACGTGGTTGCGCCGCTCAATCTGCTCGCGCAGCGCTCCCAGCTCGCTTACGTGCTCGATCACTGCGACTGCAAGGTTCTGTTCACGGCGCGCGAGTACGAAAAGCAGCTTGCCGAGGCGCTCGCCGAAGCGCGCCGCCCGATCGAGATCATCGTGATCGACGTCGATGCGCCCGAGCTTTTTTTGGAAAAGCGAATCCTGTTGGCGGAATCTGAACCACTGAGTGCCGATGATCCGGCGCTGCTCATGTACACCTCGGGAACCACCGGGACCCCCAAAGGCGCAGTGCTTTCGCACCGCAACCTGATCGCGGCGGCCCGCTGCGTTTCTGCCTGGCACGGTCTGACGGCCGCGGACCGCTGCCTGTCTTCGCTACCGCTCTATCACATCAACGGGCAGGTGATCGCCACCGTCACGCCTTTCGTCTCGGGCGGCAGCGTCATCGCGCCGCATCGCTTCGGCGTATCGAGCTGGTGGGACACGTGCGAGCGCTACGAGGCGACCTGGATCAACCTGGTGCCGACGATGGTCGCCTACCTCCTCAATGCTGCCGATGCGAAGCGGCAGTACCGCTTTCCGCGCGTGCGGTTCGGCCGTTCCGCGTCGGCGCCGCTGCCGCCCGAGCAGCACCGCGCGTTCGAGCACACCTTCGGTATCCCGGTGATCGAGGCGATGGGGATGACCGAATCGGCCTCGGTGGTGTTCGCCAACCCGCAGGACCCGGCGCGGCGCAAGTACGGTTCGGCAGGTTTGCCTTGCGGCATTGAAGCCAAGGTCATCGACCTTGAATCGGGGCGCGAGCTTGAGGCATTGGCGTCTGGCGAAATCTGCCTGCGCGGCCCGAACGTGATGCGCAGCTACTACAAGCAGCCGGAGCTGACTGCCACGACGCTCGACGCCGAAGGCTGGCTGCGCAGCGGAGACCTCGGCTACCGCGACGCGGACGGCTTCTACTTCATCAGCGGGCGCCTGAAGGAACTCATCATCAAGGGCGGCGAGAACATCGCGCCGCGCGAGATCGACGAGGCGCTGCTGAAGCACCCGGCGGTGCTGGAAGCCGCGGCGGTCGGTATTCCGGATCCGAACTACGGCGAGGATATCCTCGTCTGCGTGGTGAGGAGGCCCAGTTCGCGCGTTACCGAGGCCGAGCTGCGCGAGTTCTGCCTTGGCAAGCTGGGACACTACAAGACGCCGAAGACCTTCCGTTTTCTCGAGGAGCTCCCCAAGGGCCCGTCCGGAAAAGTGCAGCGCCTGAAGCTGCACGACGCCTGAAACATCGGCGGGCTCGCCGGTCAGCGTGCGGAGTGACCCGCGAGTTTCACTTTCACATTTTCACTGGCATCAAGCGACGCATAGTATGCGCGCAGGATTTCCAGAACCTCGGGCCGGCTGAACTCTGTCGGCACTGGACTGCCCTCCGAGAGCCATTTGCGCAGCTTCGTGCCGGACACGAGCAAGCGGTCGGCGTCGGCATGCGGGCAGGTGCGCCCCGAGGCCATGCCGCCGCACTTGTAGCACCAGAAGGTCCAGTCGATCTTGAGCGGCCGCGTCACCAGCGCGTCCGCCGGAATCTCGTCGAAAATGCGATGCGCATCGAACGGGCCGTAGTAGTTGCCCACGCCGGCGTGATCGCGGCCCACGATCAAATGAGAGCAGCCGTAGTTCTGCCGAAACAGCGCATGCAGCAGCGCCTCGCGCGGACCGGCATAGCGCATGTCGAGCGGATAGCCCGCCTGCACTACGGTCCTCGGAGGGAAGTACTGGTCGATCAGCGCGGCAATCGCGCGCGTGCGCACTGGGGCCGGAATGTCGCCCGGCTTCAGGTTGCCGAGGAGCGAGTGCACGAGCACGCCGTCGCAGACTTCGATCGCCACCTTGACGAGGTACTCGTGCGAGCGGTGCATCGGATTGCGCGTCTGGAAAGCGGCAATGCGCGACCAGCCCAGCCGCTGGAACTCGGCGCGCGTCTCCGCAGGCGTCATGCAGAGCGCGCCGTATCTTGCCTTGAAGCCGCCGTCGGCGAGCACTCTTACCGGCCCGGCGAGGTTGACCTCGGGCTGCTCCATCACCATGCGCACGCCGGGATGCTCGGCATCGGCGGTGCGGAACGCCGACTTGCATTCGTGCAGCTTGTCGATCGTGTATTTCTCGGTCACACGCATGGTGGCGAGCGGCGCGCCGTCCTGCGCCGTGTCGCAGAGCGCCACTTCGGCTCCGATATCGATGGCGCGCGCGGTTTCCGCGTCGACCGACAGCGTGATCGGAATCGGCCAGAAGAGTCCCGCCTCGGTACGGTAAGCGTTGCAGACGCCCTCCCAATCGGCGCGGCTCATGAAGCCCTCGAGCGGCGTGAAGCCGCCGATCCCGAGCATGACGAGATCGCCTTTTTCGCGCGAGCTCACGCGCACCGTGCGCAGAGTCCGCGCGCGCGCATACTCGGCGGCGAGCGCCTCGCCTGAAAGCATCAGTGGCTTGAGAGAACCTCCCCCGTGCGGCGGTACGAGATCGGGCAACTTATTCAAGCCTGCCGGAGCGCCGAAGCCGCGAGGCCCGGCGGGCGCATGCCGGCCAGCCGCACCCGGGCGAACTGCAGGAAGCTGCTCACCAGCTTGGAATGAAATCTCTCCTTCGGATAAACCACCGAGAAATTGCGGATGAGGGGCGGTCGGAGCGGGATCTGGACCAGCTGCCCGAGCTCGAGCTCCTTGGCGACTATGACGCGCGACATGATGGCGAAGCCCAGGCCGGTAGCGACGAGCCCCTTCAGCGCTTCCGGACTGCCGAGCTCCACCACCACGTTGAGGGAGTCCGGCGGCACGCCGGTGTTTTGCAGGTAGCGGTCGATGACCGCGCGGGTGCCGGAGCCGGCCTCACGGCCGACATAGGGGTATTGGATGAGCGAGAGCGGCAACGCGAAGGGCTCCTTGGCCAAGGGGTGGGAGGGCGCGCACACGACCTGCAGCTCGTCCTCGCAGCAAGCCTCGCTCAGGAGCGAGGACAGGTGCGAATCGCCCTCGATGAAGCCCAGGTCCAGGGTGCGTTCGGCGACGCGCTCCTGCACCGCCTCCGAATTGCCGACGAACAGCGTCGGCACCGCGGCGGGAAAACGGGCCTTGAACTCGCCGATCAGCTGCGGCAGCAGGTACTCGCCGATCGTCATGCTGCCGCCGAGGAGGAGCGAACCCGCGATCTGGCCGCCAATTTCCTTCAGGCGCGCTTCGAGCTCTGCAGAAAGGGCGAGGATGCGCTCGGCGTACTCGAGCGCCATGATGCCGGCGGGGGTAAGCGTGATGCGGCCCTGCGCGCGGTCGAAAAGGCGCGTGCTGAGGTATTCCTCGAACTGCTTGATCTGGAAGGTCACCGCCGGCTGCGTCATGAACAGCGCATCCGCCGCCTTGGTGAAGGAGAGGTGCTTCGCGACGGCGTGGAACACCTGAAGACGCCGGTCGGCCATATTCCAAGAACGATGGGTGAAAAGTCTATTGAAGCATAAAGCCGCTTTCCCATAAAGGCGCGGACCGTGTGCTTATGCCTGGTAGGCGAGCTCCAACCCGTCGGGGCGGGCGACGATGAGCGGCGATCAGCCCGCGCTTGCGCAGCTCCTGCAGCGTGGCATTGGCGAACTGGCGCGAAACGCCGGCGATCGCCGCCAGATCGTTGTTGGTGAGCCTGAGATCAATCAGCAAGCCAGCCTCGCTTTGCACCCCGCAGCGCTCCGAAAGCGCGAGAAGCACTGTGCCGGAACAGCGTGTGCCGGGCCACCGACTCACCGGCTCGAAGTGCAGTCTCGTCAGTCGACGATGTGGTAGACCGGCGCCTTCTCCATTTCCCATTTGCCGGTATTCCTGTCGTAGTGGGACAGGGTGAAGCAATGCCAATTCTCATCATCCAGTTTCATATGATCACCCCGGTAGTAATACCCCGGCCAACGCGTTTCCTTGCGGAACAGCGTGTGATGGGTCACGGACTCCGAGGCCAAAAGCCGGTGGTTCAGCTCCCACGCTCGCTGAAGCTGGTGAAGGTCTTCAGCGCCCATGTGGCTCATGTCTTCCTTCAGCATGGCCAGCAACTCGAGGCCGCGGCTGAGCAGCACGCCGTTCGTCATGTAGTTGGTGCTGATGCCGCCGACGTATTCGTCCATGATCTTCTCGAGGCGCTGAAGACCGTGGATCGGGAGGAGGTAACTCGGCGATACGGTCCCAGCGACGATCTCGT
>WNGC01000202.1_pt1 | contig 56001 bp, 48 predicted proteins | sample 5400051 | NCBI WGS metagenome assembly WNGC01 (sample SAMN13153368, study PRJNA577476) | soil metagenome | isolation source: 20 cm soil or saprolite under grassland replicate 2 | place: USA:California | collected 2016-06-15
GCGTGTACGGCTTGTGGGCCGGCCTCGGCGTGGACAATACAGCGGAGGCTACCGCCGCGGGGGCGCTGTACTCCGACGCTGCCGGAAAACTCGCCGTGCTCGTCAAGTCCACGCGCAACGCCATGATCGGATTCGTCGTGCTCGGCTACGCCATTTACTGGGCCAGCAAAGGGCAGGCGCAGGCAGTAGGGAACAAGGCGGCATTCCTGTGGCAGAAATTTCCGAAGTTTGTTCTAGGCTTCCTGCTGATTTCGGTCCTTGCGACCTATCACTTCTTTAGCAAGGAGCAGGTCGGAGCGCTCGCCAATCTTTCGCGCTGGGCGTTTCTGCTCACTTTTGCGGGGGTCGGCCTGCGCACCAATTTCAGCGATATGCGCAAGCAGGGGCTCCGTCCGTTCGCGGTCGGCGCCATCGGCGAGGTGGTGATCGCGGGATTTACGCTGGCTTTGGTATACGGCGCGGGGAAAATCTTCGGTTGGTAAGGAAAATTGACAGCGGTCGGTTACTTATAGTCCGAGCACCGCCACTAGTTCCCGCACCGACGATGAGGATTTCTGCAACGCGCCATTTTCTTCGGCCGTAAGTTTGATCTGAATGATTTCCTCGACGCCCTTGGCGCCCAGCTTCACGGGCACGCCGACGAACAGTCCTTTGATTCCGTACTCTCCGTCGAGATAAACGGCGCAGGGCAGAATCTTTTTCTTATCCTTGAGAATGGCTTCCACCATCTCCGCAGCTGCGGCAGAAGGCGCGTAGTAAGCCGAGCCGGTCTTTAGCAAATTGACGATCTCAGCGCCGCCCTTGCGCGTGCGCTCCACGATGGCGTCAATGCGCTCCTTGGGCAACAGATCGGGGAGGGGAATTCCCGCCACCGTGGAATACCGCGGCAGCGGCACCATGTCGTCGCCATGACCGCCGAGCACAAAGGAGTGTACGTTTTCCACGCTGACCTTGCATTCCATTGCCACAAACGTGCTCATGCGCGCTGAGTCCAGCACTCCCGCCATCCCGAGCACGCGGTGCTTCGGGAAACCGCTGACCTTGAGCGCTGCCTGCGCCATGGCGTCCAGCGGATTCGTCACCACGATGATGATGCAATTCGGCGAATGCTTCACGATCTGCTCGACCACGGCCTTCACTACGTCGTAGTTGGCCTTCAGCAAATCGTCCCGGCTCATCCCCGGCTTGCGCGGAAAGCCCGCAGTGATCACCACCACGTCGCTTCCCGCTGTCGCGGAATAATCGCCGGTCGCCGTGGAAACGCCGGTTGCACGCGAATCCGTCCGCGTGATCGGCCCGGACTCCATCATGTCCAGCGCTTTGCCAGCGGGCGGTCCGTCCAAAATGTCGGTCAGCACAACGTCGGCCAGTTCCAGATCCACAATTCGCTGCGCGGTGGTCGATCCCACAAAACCGCCTCCCACTACCGTCACCTTTTTTCTGCTCATACCGCTCCTTGTCTTCAATAAAACTCTTCTCCGAGAATGCTCTGCGCTCTCTGCGTCTCTGCGTTAGAATATTTTTCTAACTAGCGAGCCACGGCAGCCTCCTTCATATTCTCAATAATTGCTGATGCAAACGCCGATGTGCCCACCTTGGTCGCGCCAGGCATGAGCCGCTCGAGATCGTAGGTTACCCGCTTCTGCTGAATCGTGCGCGCTACGCCGTCCTCGATTAGCGTGGCCGCTTCCTTCCAGCCCAGGAACTCAAACATCATCGCGCCCGAGAGCATCACGGAACTTGGATTGATCACATCCTTGTCCGCGTACTTCGGCGCCGTGCCGTGAGTCGCTTCGAACACGCCGAATCCATCGCCGATATTCGATCCCGGCGCCATGCCGAGCCCGCCCACCTGCGCCGCGCACGCATCCGACAAATAATCCCCATTCAAATTGGAAGTCGCCAGGACGCTGTATTCATCCGGCCGCAACAGCACCTGCTGAAAGACGGAATCCGCGATGCGGTCGTTGATCATCAGCTTCTGCTTCCACTTGCCCTTGCCGTGAGTGGCGTAAATCGCGTCGATCGTCTGCTTCACTTCGCCGTAGACGGTCTTCTTGAACGCGTCCGTGGCCTGCTCGAGTCCCGGCTCGATCAGCGCCGCATTCTGTTCCACCGTAAGCGCCGCATTCTTGTCGAGGTTGTCGATAATCCAGCTCTCGCGTTCGGTGATCGTCTGCGCGCGAAACTCTTCGCGCGCCAAGTCGTAGCCCCAGTCGCGAAACGCGCCCTCGGTAAACTTTTGGATGTTGCCCTTGTGCACCAGCGTCACGCTCTTGCGCTTGTTCGCCAGCGCATACTTGATGGCCCGCCGCACCAGCCGTTTCGTTCCCGTGGGGGAAATCGGCTTGATACCCACTCCGGAATCCCCGCGAATCTGCTTCTTCCCATCCTTCAACATCTCGTTGTTCAAGAATTCCAGCAGCTTCTTCGCTTCGGGCGAACCGGACTTCCACTCGATCCCGATGTACACATCCTCGGTATTCTCCCGGAAGATGAATACATTCATTTTTTCCGGCTCGCGCACCGGCGAAGGAACGCCCGTAAAATAGCGGACCGGCCGCTCGCAAGAATAGAGATCCAAAATCTGCCGCAGCGCCACGTTCAACGAACGAATACCTCCGCCCACGGGAGTCGTCAGCGGCCCCTTGATGGCCACGCGAAAATCACGGATAGCGTCGACGGTATCGCCCGGCAGCCACTCCTTGAAGGCATTGAAGGCCTTCTCGCCGGCAAAGACTTCGAACCACGCCACCCGCCGCTTCCCGCCGTACGCGTGCTCCACCGCCGCGTCGAACACTCGCCTTGACGCTTTCCAGATGTCGCGCCCCGTTCCATCCCCTTCGATGAAGGGAATAATCGGCGTGTTCGGCACTTGCAGTTCGCCGCCGCTGTAACCGATGGGCTTGCCTTCGGAGGGAATGGCCTTCCCGTTATACGAAGTCTTCATGAATACGACTCCTTGGAATAGGTTCGACTGCTCTACTGGCGCACGAGGAAAGGATTGCGCCGCGCCGCAGCACAACCGCCGTACAACGCGGCAGGCTCGGGTGAATTGGAGAAGATATCACACTCGCGCAACCCTGGAGTATAATCGCGCGCGATTCTCGCTTCGCAAAACAGGAGAAAAAACCATGATGATGGACTGGAATCAATACCATAAGGAAGTCGGCGCCCGCATCGGAGACCTGATGAAGGCCTCGCCCGACACGGTTCGCGGCTATCAAACACTCAGCGCTGCCAATTCCAAGACGAGCAAGCTCGGCGAAAAAACGCGGCAGCTCATTTCGCTGGCCGTAGCGGTGACAACTCGCTGCGACGGCTGCATCGTTGTGCACACTGACGCGGCGCTCAAAGCCGGCGCCACAAAGGAAGAAATCAGCGAAGCGCTCGGAGTCGCTGTGGCGATGAACGCAGGCGCCGCGCTGGTCTATTCCTCGCGTGTGCTGGATGCCGTCGATGCAAAATCCGCGGCCACCCACGCCGGCTAGCTCGCTCTAGTCGTAATACTCTTGCCCGAGGTGGGTGATGAGGTCCTCGCCCTTCATCCAGCGAAGCGTGTTCTTCAGCTTCATGGACTGAATGAAGAGATCGTGCTCGGGGTACAGCCCCGGCGCAGTCATCGGCGACTTGAAGTAAAAACTGAGCCACTCCTGGATGCCGCGCATTCCTGAGCGCTGCGCCAGGTCCAGGAACAGGACGAGATCGAGCACGAGCGGCGCGGCCAGGATGGAATCGCGGCAGAGGAAGTCCACCTTGATCTGCATCGGATAGCCGAGCCAGCCGAAAATGTCGATGTTGTCCCAGCCTTCCTTGTTGTCGCCGCGCGGCCGATAGTAGTTGATGCGCACCTTGTGGCACATCTTGCCGTACAACTGCGGATACAACTGCGGCTGGAGAATATATTCCAGCACGCTGAGCTTGGACTCTTCCTTGGTCTTGAATGAGCCAGGGTCCTCCAGAACTTCGCCGTCGCGGTTCCCGAGAATGTTTGTGGAGAACCAGCCTTCCAGCCCCAGCATGCGCGCCTTGAAACCCGGTGCGAGGATGGTCTTCATCAGCGTCTGACCCGTCTTGAAATCTTTTCCGCAGATAGCCACGTTGTGGTCGTGCGCGAGCTTCTGAATCGCGGGGATATCCACGGTCAGGTTGGGCGCGCCGTTGGCAAACGGCACGTCACTGGTCACCGAGGCCCAGGCATACAGCATGGAGGGGGCGATCGCCGGGTGATTGGATTTCATCGCTTCGATGAACTTTTCCGGCGTGGAGTGCACGTCTTCCGGCTTGACGAAGGATTCGGTTGAACCGCACCAGCAGGTCACCAGCCGCGAAGCGCGCGAAGTCTTGCGGAAGCTGGCGATGTCTTCCTTGATCTGCAGCGCCTGTTCGTACTTGTTCTTGCCTTTCTTGATGTTCGGTCCATCGATCAGCTTCACGAAATCGTGATCGAACGCGGCCTTCATGGGCTTGATAGTGGAGAGAAAGGGCTTCACCTTTTCCAGGTCCTGAGGATTCAGGACGCCCGCATTCGCCGCGGACTGGTAAGCGTTGTCCTTGAAAATGTCCCACCCGCCAAAGGTGAGGTCCTTCAGCTCGGCAAGAGGAACGAATTTCTTGATAAGCGGCGAGCGTGCGTCGGTGCGCTTGCCCAGCCGAATGGTGCCCATCTGTGTGAGCGATCCCACGGGCTGCGCCTCGCCTTTGCGGACGAGCTCGACTCCGGCCATGAAGGTCGTGCTGACAGCCCCCAGGCCCGGAAGCAGCACCCCGAGTTTCCCCTTGGCAGGCGCTATTTTGGAAGGCTTTTCCATGCCGCTCCTTTTATTGAATGATCGCAATACGACCGACAGAAAAAATGAACCTGCCAAGAGAATTGCCGCAGCGGAAGCGTGCCGCGTCTCCAAACAAACTAGTAATGATGAGGGAAGACCTCGGGATTTGCAAATCGGAGCGGGAAAATTCACTCCGTTACCAGCTTTGAAGCGATGGCACGATTCGCAAGAAAGCCATTCGCCCGATGTAGACATTCAGGACAATCCCGCCTCGATTAGTTATTACCAGGTGCCGCCACCAGAGTTAAAGTTAGACAAGTGAGGGCTTGTGCCCTGGAGGAGCCTCGAATGAAGCTTGTGAATCGATATGTTCTGTTCGTCATCGTCGCCTTGGTCGTCTTCGCCATTGGCGCCACCCTTTTTACTGCTGGAGTGGGCGCCCAAGAGGAAGGATGGAAGATCCTGCGCGCTGACTACGGTTTCAAAAACCAGCGGAGTGACGTCAGCGATATTCTAAAAGACCTCATCGAACGCGGTGGCGTGAATGGCCGAGTAGCGGTGACTAATCAAACCATGGGCGGGGATCCTGCCGTCGGGAGAGACAAGTCGCTGCGTATCTTCGCCAGAAATCGCAGGAATGAGGAACGCGAATTCAACTACAAAGAGGGCGGCTTCGTTGAAGCCCATATGTTCACGGTTCGCCATGATGATCGGGACGATCACCCTGCGTACTACGGCAACCGCGATCGGGACGACCACCCCGCGAACAACGTCGACCGCGATGGGGATGCCCGCCCTGCGCATTACGGCGACCGAGATCGGGATGACTGGAATAGCCTCAAAATCATCGGCGGTTATTACGGCGTGCAGGGAAGGACCGTGAACGTGACGGATGTCCTTCGGAGCAGAATTCGTGAAGGCGTGCTGAGTTTTGTCGTCACCAATAGCGCCTTAGGTGGAGATCCAGCCATAGGCGCGGACAAGATTTTGATCGTTGTTTACCGCCATCAAGGCAAGGAGAGCGCCACGGCCGTACGTGAGGGGTACAGCCTGACGATTCCGTAGCATTTGGCCGCCAAGCCGAATTTCTCGCACTGCATTCGCAATCAGCCATGTTCCGTCGTCGTGGTGTCTTGGCGGCACACTCCGCACGTCCCGTGCTGACCGTCCAGCGCCTGAAAATCGGGCGGAGCCTCAGGATCGCTTTGGAAAGCGGCGAAGCTCGCGGATCAGATAGGCAACCACGGCGAGATTGATCACGAGTGCGAGTCCTTTGCCAATGCTGGCGTTTTTGGCGAGTTCGTACACTTCGAGCGGCAGCAAGGAAGCAGTCGTGACGATCGTAAGATACTCGGCCCAGCGCTCGCCCAGTGCCAGGCCGACGCCTTCAGTCAGAAAAATGGCTGAATAAAAGAACGTGCCTACGCTGAGTTGTTTCAATCTCCGGTCATCCACCATCGACAACTTCGCGAGAAGCAGCTGAATGTAGTGACTGTGCGGATCAACCTGGAAAATGTTGATCCAGTGCTCGACCACGGCATCGACGTCCCGGTGAAGAAGTCTGAGCGCACCGATGCCCAGTGCGAGCAGCGCCAAGCCTTTTAAGAGTTTGAAGGCGGCGATGAGACGCAGGCCACGGTCAGGGTCTCTTCTCTTCGTCATTTTTAACGGTCACGATTGTATATCAAGAAGAAGGCATGCCCCCGAAGCGGGCGGCCAAACGAGGACGTTTCTTTTCGGCCTGGCTGAAGGATCCGACTCGCCGACCCGGCGGGTCGCGCTGGATTCCTAGCGCCATCTCTTCAATCGCGGCCAGATCCCGGCAAGCGAACCGAATTTTGCGCCACGGCAAATGAAGACGGGGATCTCGCGCTCTATCGCATAGGGGTTGTCGGAGGACTTGCCCACGTATTCGACGTGCTCGAATTCGCGTTCCAGGACTTCCCTGGAATCGTCAAGAACGATCAGACAATTTCCCGAATAGCCGCGCGGGCCCCACAGAAAATAAGTTTGGTGGCCGCTGAGGGCGGGTGGCAGTCCGTAGCGGCGGCCAAAGAAATCGATGGCGCCAGCCTGCCCGTAGTTCTGCGCGAAAATACCGCAGCCGGGCCGTTCTTCGGGAGAGAGCCGGCTGTAAGCCTGATTCACGGTGGCCACTATCTCTCCCCATCCGAATTCATCGGCGAAATATTGCGGGAGGATCGCGCGCATGTGGCTATGCTCGCTGCGAGGCACTTTGAAAGGCAGGTGATCCATGTAGGAAATGAATTTATCAATGGGGAGCACCGGCATGACAACCGGCGCCAGCCAGGCTCCGCCTGCGAGAATCAACACTACGAGCGCAGGCTTCAGCCAGACTTGACGCGATCGCGCGATGAGACTCTCGATCACCACCGCTCCGGCTGCCAGGAAGACTGGATAGATTGGTGCGAGATAGTAGTTCTTGCCTTTGAAAACGACGAATACCGTGAACGCGGCTAGATAACACCAGCCGAGGAACCGGTATGGCTTCAGACGGGCGGAGAAAAGAAAAGCGAGCACACCAGTGATCCAGATCGGCGCGAGGATCGGGTGAGCGATGAGAACCTGCTGGGCGAAGAACGCCGCAGGAGAAAGCACAACATCGCGGCCGTCGGCCTTGATGTTGTCCATGAGTTCCACAAAGGGCCAGTGATTCCGAACATTCCAAAGAAGATTCGGAAGAAAAATCAGAAAAGCGAGCGCGCCGCCGACCCAGATCCATTTCCTGGTAAAGACGCGGCGCTGCTCGGTCAGCAAGAGGCCCACAACGATGCTGAACCCGAGTACGGCAATCGAGTATTTCTCTTCAAGACCGATGCCTGCCACGACCCCGAAGCACAGCCAATAGCGGGGGTCGTCGCGCTTGATCGCCAGGATTGCGAACGAAAAGCAGCCCATCCACAGCAATGGCTCGAGGCAGTTGGTGGTCATGACGCTGCCGTCATTGAGATACATGGGCACAGCGATGAACGCCAACGCGGAAAGCACAACCGCGAAACGCCGGCCACCGAGATCTCGAGCGATCATGGCCGTCAGAATGACGGCAGCCGAGGTTGCCAGCGCCGGTATGATTCGAATGCTCCGAAGCGAGTCACCCAGAAGGAGCCGGGAGATCCTTATGAGGAACGGCACGAGGGGAGGTTGATCAACGTAGCCCCAGGCGAGATGGTCCCCGCAGGCCATGTAATCAAATTCGTCGCGGAAGTAACCATACTGATTGTTGAAGTAGAGATGCAGCAGGAAATTCGCGATGGCGAGAAATAGGACGATGGGCATGCCATCCGCGAGAAAAGACGTTCTTCCATTGCTGAGAACGGGCGCTTGCTCAGTGGTGATTTTCATTTGGGTATCTGCAGTTACGCAAGAATGAAGAAAAGGTTTCGCTCGTTCGATTCCTCTAGGGAAGCGTGAAGGCGATAACGTAGTCGCCTTGCTTCGTGCCCAGTTTGCCGTGGCCGCCCGCGGCGATGACCAGGAACTGCCTGCCTTTGAGGGTGTAGGTCATGGGAGTGGCTTGGCCGCCAGCCGGAAGTTCAAACTTCCAGAGCTCCTTGCCGGTTTCGGAATCGAAGGCTCGGAAATAATTGTCCATGGCAGCGGCAGTGAACACGAGGCCCCCTGCGCTAACCATTGGTCCGCCGAGAGTGATGGCTCCCGTATTCATGCCCGGAATCCAGCTTCCCAGCGGGACGTCCCAGACTTTTTCTCCCGAGAAAAGATCGACGGCGGCGAGGGTGCCCCAGGGCGGCGCGTTGCACGGAAGCCCGCTCGGCGCGAGAAGCGGCGTTCGAAACATGCCGTACGGTGCGCCGGCCTGCCGCGCAAATTCTCCGTGGAGCCGGTCTGAATCGCTGGCGTTCTTGCGGGCGTCTTCGAACTCTGCGCGGGGAATTAGTTTCACGAAAATGGGAAGGCGGTTGGTGTCCATGAAAAGCAGATGGCTTTGAGGATCGTACGCGGCGCTGCCCCAGTTCACTCCGCCGACGTTGCTGGGGAAGACCAGCGTGCCCTGCAGACTCGGCGGGGTGAAAATCTCTCCGGATCGCGCGGCCTTGATTTTGTCCGCGCACCATTGCTTCTCCTGAGCATCTTTCCCCCAGGCATCCTGGGGCGACAATTTCTCCGGAACCAGGGAAATGGTCGAAGCCGGCTGCGTCGGCCAGGACTCCTCGCCGGCAATATCGCTCTTCGGGACCGGGCGCTCCTCGACGGGCAGGAGCGGTACGCCCGTCAGCCGGTTCAGGACGAACACTCGCCCCATCTTCGTCGTGATGGCGATCGCCGGCGCCCCGTCTTTCCACGCGAACAGCGCCGGTTGCGACGCTACGTCATAATCCCAGATGTCGTGATGCACCACCTGAAATCCCCACACGAATTCACCAGTGCTCGCGCGCAAGGCCACCACCGAATTCGCCCACTTGTTGTCGCCCTTTCGGAAGCCCCCGAAATAATCCGGGCTCGCGCTCCCCGTTGGAATGAAAACCATGTCGCGTTTGGCATCCACCGAAATCGTGGACCACGCATTGCCCGCGCCGGTCCGCGGCTCCGTTTTCAGTGCCCAGGGGATGGGATCCCATGTCCAATGGAGTTCCCCGCTTCGCGCGTCGAACGCGCGAACGATGCCGCGCTCGAGGGTGACTGCGCGATTGTCGCCGATCGAGGAGCCCGTGATGACCAGGTCCTCGAAGATAGCGGGAGCCGAAGTGACTTGATAGTTGCCCGGGTCGCGCAGTTTTACGCCGCTCGTGAGGTCGACCTCGCCCTCCGATCCAAAGTCGGAGCAGGGCTTTCCGGTAGCACCGTCCAAGGCGATCAAACGTGCGTCAAGTGTCCCGACGAAAATTCGCAGGGCGCACGGTTTACCAGCCTTGGCACGTGTTTCTCGCCAGGCAGATACACCGCGCGAGGTGACTTCCGAAGAGCCGTAGGGCAGCTCAAGCTTGGGGTCAAATTCCCAAAGCTTCGCGCCAGTCTCCGGATTCAATGCGATCACGTGATCGTAGGGAGTGCTCAGAAGGAGTTTTCCGTCAGCGAGGATGGGCGTAGCCTCAAACGCAGCTTTCTTGTCGAGTTCCTCATCATGCGGCAGTGCGCCGGTGCGATAGGTCCACGCGACTTTGAGTTGTGTAACATTTGTGCGGTCGATCTGCGTTGCCGGGGAGTAGCGCGTGCCGCCGCCATCGTTGCCGTAGTTGGGCCAGCCCGCGTCGGGGTTAGCTGGCGCAAAAGAGTCGGAGGCCAGCCACAAGAAAAGCAAAACAGAAACAACGGTGAGAAAGATGCGGGACAGGGTTGTGTTCGTCATGGCAAGAAGTAATATCGCGAACCGGCTGCGACGCGCAATGGGTGAGGGATTGTGAGGGATAAATGAGCTTCAAGACAGGGACGCCTGCGCAGCTCCCCCAATCTTCTGGAGAGAGCCTCAGGCCAGTTTCAAGAGTTCAGGCCGTGTCAGCCATATCCAGGCTGTAATTCCGCTGTGCGAGAGGGTCCGGCAGGAAGAGTTCTTACGGAATAACTGCCACTGGGGGGCTCTGATTCTCGCTGAAGGGAGAGAATCAGTGGCGGCGAGTGCCGGAGAAATCAATGGAACTGATAAACGTAACCGCTACCAGAACTACCAGGGCGGCGAGTAGGGCTAGAACAATCACAACATTCTCCTGAAGAACCAGGAAGGGTAGTGCATGTCAGACGCCAAAAAGGTACGTCAGTTGTTTTCAATGGGTTGCATTGACACGAGTGTGCAGAAATGTTGCCAAAGACGGACAGTGGCGGGCTCTCTTTGACAGCCACCGAGTACTGGAGCTGGAGCGGGCTAACTTGCTCTTGTTTCCCCTTCGCGGAGCGGCTCGCCTTAGCTTTTGCTCAGCCGGATCGAGCCATCACCCGTGTGAATCGTCAAGGGCTGCCCGCCGCCGTTCATCTTGCCGTGCATTTCCGAATTCTTGAATGTTCCCTCGACGGTAACCGGGATACCCAGGCTGATGTGGCCGTCGCCGGTGCTGGCGTCGATATTCGTCTGGAAATCAGACGGGAGCACCAGATCCACGCTGCCGTCACCCGTTCGAATCGTCCAGCTCGAAACCATCTTGGAACCTGGCAGAACGCGCGTGTCCACGCTGCCATCGCCCGTCGTGACGTTGAGTGCATCGAAACGGCCGGCGATGCGGATATGACCATCGCCCGAGTCGGCCTCCACCTTGCCATCGAGGTCACGGGCCTCAATCGATCCATCTCCCGTGCGCAGGCGCATGTCCCCTTTGAGGTTCTCAACGGTAATGCTGCCGTCGTTGGTGTGGAGGTCGATCGTGCCGCTCAGCGAGTTGGCCTTTACCGAACCATCGCCGGTATGAACGTTTACCGTGCCATTGATGGATCCGGCCTGTACGGACCCGTCGCCAGTTTCCACCTGGAGATCGCCTTCGCGAGGCATGCGGACTTCAATGTGAAGACCCCGCGAATTGTGGCCCAAGGAGAAGCCCCAGCGGCCGGTGACGCGTGCCGTCAACTCGACCTTGTCGCCATCCTGGTGAGCGTCGACGCGCAGATTCTTTCCCAACTCGTAACCCTGGTATTCGACGCGAAATTCCACCTGTTTCGAATCGCCAGAGGTAACCCGCACGCTGCCGTCATTGGTTTCCACGCGCACGTTGGCCCGTCCAGACACGGCAAATGATTTGGTGACGTCTTCAGCGCGGGCCGCGACCGCGGAAGCAGCCAAAAGGGCCATGCTGGCAATTCCCAGCCGCATGCCGGCCGAGCGGCGGGAAAGTGAGTTCATGTCTAATACCCTCCGTAAGGTGGCGTTCTAACACTATATACGACGGTCCGGAACGAAAGGTTCCCCATAACCTGGTCGAACTAGGTCCTCAGCGGCTACTGGGGTCGCTGAACTTCAAGGTGCCAAATAGGAGGTGGATTGCTAATGGGTTGGGGAGTGAGTATCCGTTCGGCAGAAGAGGCATCGCCGTGGATGACCAGCCCAACGCCAGGCGAGGCTATGGTCACTGGAGCAGAGACAAAGCTTGCGTACGCCATGGGAAGACGGGAGCGATTTGGGCTGGACTCTACGTTCGCCAGCCCATCGATTTGCGCAGTCACCAACAGGACAAAAACCCGGCCCGCCTGTAGCGTGATGGGCACAGTCATGGACGTCTGTGCAGTGCTGAACTTTTCGGAAGGGAAATAGAGCATGCTGCCATCCGGCAGTGTTCCGAGCACGAAGAGTTGCACCGCATAGCTGGACGGCGTCCCGCTGCTTGGCGGGGACCAACTCAAGGTGATCGCCGTGGAATTGATCGTGCTTGGCACGGAGAGGCTGACGCCGTTGATCGTCGGATTCCGCACCGCGGAAACCAATGGCGCCACCGGCCCGGTTGGCAGGGCGGTGCGCTCTCCGTCCACAAGGAGGAACGGAACGGTGGCACCGGAGTTGGGAATTGGGATCTGCAGCGAAGCTTTTTGGCAAAACGAAAAAATCCGCAGCCAGGCGGGAGGAAACGGATCACCATACTGAAGGGTGCCGAAATTCTGGTCGGTGAGGATCGGCGGCTGAGAAGCCACGGGCAATGTAAATAGCGTGTCGGAGGAATTGGCACAACTGGTCACCGCTCCGCTCGGCGAACCAAAGCTGATGCCCTGCGACGCCGAGGAGAACAAGGGCAAGTCTGGTCCCAAGAAAGAATTCATTCCGGAGGCATATCGGCCGGTTGCAAAAGGTTGCGCGGAAACCGTCAAAACAGAACCAATTGGGTTGGCAGCAGCGGGCCCGGCATTTTTGAACAAAGGCGCCCACGAAGATCCGTTAATGGAGAGTGCAAAGGAAGACATTGGGGAGGCATTGAGGGCTCCCGTAATGGAATTTGTTGCCCCATCCTGCAAGGAAAGATTGGACAGGGTGAGCTCAGGTCCTAACGCGAGCCCGTTCAGAGAACCCCGGAACACCGGCTCAAATTGCATCAGAAAGCCCGTGCTGGCCTGCGAAAGGTCGATATTCGAACTAAAGATTGCCGACACGTCAACGGTCGTCGAGCCCGCGGGGCCAATCCGAGGGAATTCAATGTCGAGCATCTGCTGGTCCGTTAGGAACCCCAACCAATCCTCCGTCAGTAATGGATCGAGTCCTGAAGCTCTGATGTTGAAGATCGTGTTCTGGACGCCGCTTGTGGCACGCAGGGGAGAACCAATCACATCGTGGCCAAAATCAAACGTGCTGCTGCTCGTCCAGTAGGCAGCCAGCGGCGCCATGCGCAGCCAATAGAAGCCTCCGGGCACATTCGGAATGCTGAAAGTACCGTCAGCATTGCCGGATCCTGTTAGCACCAGAAGGGAGCCGTCTGCCTGCGGAACGAGTGCGGCCACCTCAGTGGCTGATCCAGCGTTCTGCGTCCAGTCGAACGGAACGGTAAGGGGACCGCTGGCTTTCCAATAAGTGTCGATCCAGCTCAAATGAACGGTGCCACTGGGGGTAACGGCCCACGACTGGGTGCTGACGTCGCCCGCGGCAGCCGTTGCGGTAACGCGGAATTTGTTCGCGATCCGCGATTGGGCAGGCGTGGGCGTCCAGGTAATCGTGTTGCCGCTCAATGCTGCGCCAGCAGGGGCAGTGGTTAGCGCAAAGCTGATCGCGGTTCCTCCCGGGTCGGTCGCTGCAATCTGATACGTGTAAGCGACACCCTCGCTCGCCTGGGTTCCGGGTGTGGTCGTGAAAAGGGGACCGGGCGGAGCAACATGCGTACTGCTGCCGCAGGCGGCCAACATAGGAATGACAAGCATAACGACCGCGAGGAAGGGTGTTCGCCCTTGCATGATGGACCTCTAACTCTTTTCAGCGGGGCCTTGGGAATTATACTGTTGCAGGCCACGCAAGGAAACTTCACTTCTCAAAAAACTCTGAAAAACTATGCCGCGTAGCCCACGCCCGACGCGCGGGGCACATTTCTGGAGGATGGGCGAGTTCCACCGGCGGCGTGAACGCCAGTTCCGTCTCAGCCCCGTCTCGCAGTGTGCCTCTTTCCTGCAATCCGTGTGGGAGAGCCTGATTTCGGGCGTAGTGCAGCCAGGAACTCAGCGGTGGGCAGGGTATTGATGACATCCTTTTTCTCGAGCCAGCCGCGGCGGGCCATGGTGACGCCGTAATGAATAAAAGAGAGGTTGGCGGTGTTGTGGGAGTCCGTCGAGATCACCACCTTGACGCCGCGTTCCTTGCACATGCGGAGATAGACGTCTTTCAGGTCGAGGCGGTCCGGATAGGAATTGCACTCCATGGCAACGCCGTGCGTGGCGCAGGCATCCAGCACTTTTTCCATATCGTATTCGATGGGATCGCGGCGGAGCAGCAGTCGCCCGGTGGGATGCGCGATGATCTGCGTGTAGGGGTTTTCGATGGCGGCGAGCATGCGCTCCGTCATGGCGGAGCGGTCGAGGTTGAAATAGGAATGGATCGAGCAGACCACTACGTCAAGTTGCGCGAGAATTTCTTCGGAGTAGTCGAGCGATCCGTCCTTGAGGATGTCCACTTCCGCCCCTGCCAGGACGCGGATGCCCAGCTCTTTGTCGTTGGCGGCGTGAATTTTCTTGATGTGTGCGGCCATGCGCTTTTCGTCCAGGCCGTTGGCCACCGTGACGGCTTTCGAATGGTCGGTGATGGCAATGTACTGGTGGCTGAGGTCGCGCGCGGCTTCAGCCATTTCTTCAATCGAGTTCTTTCCATCGCTTGCCGTGCTGTGCATCTGGAGGTCGCCCTTCATGTCTTTCAAGGCGATCAGATGCGGCAGTTTGTGATTTTCGGCGGCGGCGATTTCGCCGGTGTTTTCGCGCAACTCGGGCGGGATGAAGTCCAGCTTGAGTTTCGCGTAGATCTCTTCTTCCGTGCGGCCGGCCACGCGCTTTTCACCCTTCAACGTTGCCAGCGCATATTCATTGAGGGTAAGTCCCATGTCGTTGGCGCGGCCGCGGAGGGCCACGTTGTGCTCTTTTGACCCTGTAAAATAGAGCAGGGCAGCGCCGAAGTTTTCTTTTTCGAGCATTCGAACGTCGACCTGCAATCCGTTCTCCAGGGTGAAGCTGACCTTGTTTTCTCCGTGCGCCAGCGTTTGATCGATGTCGGGAAATGCAAGGATGTGCTGGGCGAGCGCGTCCACGTGCTTCTGCGACGTGTGGCCATCGGCAAGGGTGACAAGAAGATCGAGATCGCCAACGGTTTCTTTACCCCGGCGCAGCGAGCCCGCCGGCGTAACGGATTCGACCTCCTTTCCTACCTTTTCAATGTGTGCAACAACCGCGGCTGCCGCGGCTTCGGCGGTATTGATGTGAAATCGTCCGCTGGATTTCTTGAAGACCTCCACCGCTTTGAGGATATTTTGTTCGCTTTTTTCGCCAAAGCCGGGGAGGTCGCGCAGTTCGCCCTCTTTCGCGATTCTCTCCACGTCGGCGACCGTGCCGGCTTTAAAATTGGACCACAGGAAGGCGACCTTCTTCGGCCCAAGAGACTGGAGTTGCAGCAAATCCAGGATGCTCGCCGGGTATTTCTTGAGGAGCTTTTTGCGCAGCGAGTAGTCGCCGGTCTTCACGATTTCCTGCAGGTGCTCGACCATGCGGTCGCCGATTCCCGGTAGTTCTTTGAGCTTTTCCGGTTCCTTCGCGAGTTGTTCGATGGATTCGGGCAGGCCATCGATCAATTCGGCGGCCTTTTCGTAGCTGCGGTATCGGCCGATGATGGCGCCGTCGATTTCCAGAAGCTGCGCGGTTTCGCGGAGAATGCGGGCGATCTGTTTGTTGTCCATGCCCGGAGATTATAGAGCCATCCCTCGCTCCAAGAAAGGTGAAGGCCCCAGATTCGCCCCGCCTGGTCTGACTAGACTGCCACCGGATGAAGTTCTTGCAGATGCTCTCGCAGGTAGGCGAGCAGCCGCTCTTCTCCTCCTTGCCGCGTTCTGAGGTCGATTCCGCCGAAGCCTGATCGGGAATGGGGCCATGGCCGCAAAGCATTACGCGAGGGTAATGGAGCGATGTACGTTCCCCCTGCCCAAAAGAGTCTCCGGACATCTAGGCAGGCGGTCTTTTAGGTCACTGGTTTATTGCACGGTAGTAGCTAAGACTGCATTCCGCAACACGCCCGGTGCAAAGCCTGACCTGGCCTCCCAGGCAGCGTCAAAGAACGACACTTCCCCACCCCGCGCGATGGTCGTTCCTTGTCGCTTGCTCTGCCGAAGCAAGCTCCGTTAGGCTTCACAGCGGGATCAGATTTAATCCCAGAAAACACGAGGAGGTTCACTATGAGAAGCATCGCTAGATTCCGTAGCGTGATATTCGTACTGAGAGGGGTTTAAACATGCGCAATGCTGCGTTGGCGTGTTTTCTGATTCTGATTCCGTGCTCGCTGCGCGCCCAGAACAAAAGGGACGATTGGAAGGCGCTATACGATCTTCGCTCCGGTGAAAAGATTGAGCTGATTGAGACTGGCATGAAGAAGCACGTCGGTACTTTCTCTACGGTCACCGAGGAAGCGATTCAGTTGCGCGAAGGATCAAACGACGTCGGCATTCGCAAGGAAAACGTCGCGCGCGTGACACTGCTCGAGAAGAGTCATCGGCTCCGCAACGCGGCGATCCTCGGAGTCGTCGGCGCGGGCACGGGCGCGGGAATCGGCGCGGCGGCATCGAGATGCTCCAATTCGACTAGTTCGTTCAACTTATGTGGTATAGCACGCGGCGCCGAGGTCGCTGTCGGCGCAGTGATTGGGTTGGCAGGAGGTGCCGGCGTCGGTGCCGCGATACCTAGTCACCCCACAATTTATCGCGCAGAGCCAGCGAAATCGAATTCACCCCATTGACGCAGTGCCCTCTTGCCCGGATCGTCTCTAAATAAAAAGAGGCCGGCAGTTGGGCGCGTCTGCCGGCCAAATGAGTGCTTACTGCTTCAACCACCGGCCTTGGAGACGTTGGCCGCCTGGGGGCCTTTCGGTCCCTGAACGATTTCGAATTCGACCGGATCTCCTTCTTGCAAGGTGCGATAGCCATCGCCAGCGATGGCGGAATAGTGTACGAAAACGTCCGGGCCATCATCGCGCCCGATGAAGCCGTATCCTTTGGAATTATTAAACCATTTCACAGTTCCTTGCACTTCGATTGCCTCCTGACAGGCACTCATAAATTTACCTGAACGGAATCGAGCGGACAGTCCCCACGCCGTTTTGAATAGAAATTGCGCGGAGTGTAGCAGAATCAAAGTTCGAGTCAATAGAACATTCTTCTTTTAAAGCAAAGATAAATATTCGTTTATCTTCGCGCAAAAACGATTCAATGAATTTCAGCCGGATTTTTCTTATTGCGGGGATAAGAACCGGAAAAAGTAGAGAATACCGGTGATGGATTTCGCGTCACGAAGTTTTCCGGTGCGGATCATTACCTCCAGTTGCTTGCGATTATAGACACGGGAAATTATTTTCTCATCCTCTTCGGGTTCCGCTTCGCCGGCAGTCAGGCCTTCTGCTAGGAGGATGAACATGCGTTCCTCCAGGAAGCCGGGGGTCGGGAAAACATCCAGGAAAACGCGAAAACGCTTTGCCCGATAACCCGTTTCCTCAATAAGTTCGCGGGCCGCGGCCTCTTTGGGAGTTTCGCCGAGATCGATGCGGCCAGCGACTAACTCCCAAAGGTACTGTCGCGCGGCGTGGCGGTACTGCTGGATGAGCAGGATTCTCCCGTCGGGGAGAACGGGCAGGACCACGACGGAACCCGGATGGGTAATGACTTCGCGGGTCGTTCGAACCCCGCTCGGCTCGATGACCTCGTCCCGGCGAATCCCGAAGACCGGGCCTTCATAAATTGTGGTGCTACTGAGAACGCTTGCCTTCTTTGCGCGTGGCGTACCTGAAGATTTTTTCATTTTGTTTTCCTGGTCCTGTTTCTCGTGCCACATGATACCGGGAAAAGTGAAATTCGCCACGTCGAGGCGGGCTTCGGACTGGGTTGCTTGCGGAGACGGGGTGCGCCTATACTCGGCGTTTGGGATCACCGTGGAAGGGGCGGCACAGGCTAAGGCCGGCGCTACTAGATGTCCATAAACACGATCATTGTGGATGACGAGAAGCCGGCGCGGGACGAGCTGGCCTTCCTGCTGAAGGGGTTCCCCGAGATCAATGTGATCGGGCAGGGGAAGAACGGCGTGGAGGCCGTGTCGCTGATCAAGGAGCATGCGCCGGACCTGGTGTTTCTGGACGTGAAAATGCCCGGGCTGGACGGATTTGGCGTGTTGAAAAAGATCGTCGAGCGGAGAATGAAAATGCCGCACGTGGTATTTGCCACGGCGTTTGACCAGTACGCGGTGCAGGCGTTTGACGTGAATGCCGTGGACTACGTGTTGAAGCCGTTCGACAAGGCGCGCATCGCCAAGGCGATTGCGCGGGCGCGGAAGATGCTCGAGACGCAGACTTCGGCCACCGAGCGGCTGGAGCAGCTGGTCAGCCAGCTAGGCGCAGCGAAACCGAGCTCTTCGCCGCCGGTGAAAATACTGGTGAGGTCGCAGCAGAAATTGCTCCTGGTGGACGGCGAAGATCTGATCTGGGCCTCCATCGACCGTGGATCGATCTCCGTCATGGCCCGCGGTGCCGAGGGCACGTCGAATTACCGGACGCTCGAAGATTTGAATGAAGCGCTGGATTCGGAGTCGTTCTGGCGGCCGCACCGCTCATTCCTGGTGAACATTCATCACATCAAGGAAGTCGTGCCGTGGTTCAACTCCACCTATATGTTGAAAATGAACGACAAGAAGCAAACGGAAATTCCCGTGAGCCGCTCGCAGATCAAGCGCATGCGCGAATTGTTTAAGTTGTAGGCGAACAACCGCCGCATTCTATTCGTCGTCTCGTTCGCCAAGGTGGAATGGCCTATTCAGCCACAGAAGCCAGAGCACCGGGGTCCCGTTTCCGTTTAGGGCAGCATGGACGAAGAGATTTCCCTCCCTACTCTGTGGGGCACGGAGGGAAATCTGGGACAGGTTCCGCAACAGCCTTAAGAACAATCGTTATGCAGCGGGCTAGGCGCTGGCGGGCCTGCGATACACGGGATAGCACTCAGATATTCGTAGATGGCACGGAGGTCATGATCCGTCATGTGCTGATAAATGGGCCATGGCATGATTTGGAGCAGATCCCCGTCGAATGGAGGCGGTACACAGGTTGTGTTTGGCATTCCTGTACAGGTCGCATGCAGGTGATCGAAGTCTTTGCCCGTCCTCATGATCTGTGCAAACTCGGAAAACGTGTGGCCCCCTTCAGGCAGTCCGGTCCTGTCCGGTGTTAAGTTGCGGGAAATAATGTGCAAGGGAGAATTTGGCCCTGGGAACCCACCAAAATCCCTTCCGCCACTCAAGTACGTTGCAGGATTGATCTTCTCCGGCTGGCCAAAGTAGGGGTTCCCACCCGGAAGGAATTCGGTAGGAGGACCGGCGCTGTGGCAGCCATTGCAATCTCCCTGTCCGTTGACGATATAGCTGCCTAGTCCGACCAACGCCCGGCTTTTCCCTTCCAGATTGAGGGGGACGGGCGCTATCTCCAATCCCCGTTGAATCTTTGATTCGTTGCGGTCTTCATCATCATCGCCGGTGGCTTTTACGAGCGGGGAACGGCTCAACATTCCCGCTAGAACAATCGTGGCAAATGCTGCGACAGCGGCCGCCGGTTTGATGAGTTTTTTTGGCGTCATCGCGGTTGTCCTTTCTGGCTATTCTTGTGACCAGGGGCGGTATTGCTGACATCATAAGAGAGACGTGCCTTAACCTACCTCGCGACATGAGACGGTTTAAATTGATTGGCCGAAGGGGATCCTTGGGGACAGATGCACGGGAGTGTACATCTTCCTGCCGTCCTTGGGAATACGCAGGATTTTTTCCTCTTCGCATCGTTCTGCCGAGGAGATGCCGGATTAAGCCGGAAGTGATTTTACGAGTCTGGGTTGAGAACTTCGCTGACTTTGCGGGCCAGGGAGTTCAATTCAAAAGGTTTTTCGAGGTAGTGGTCGCGATGTTCGGAAACGCCGCGGCGAATGGCGGCATCGTCGGTGTAACCAGACATGAATAGAATGGGAGTAGCCGGACGGGACAGTTTCAGTCGGTCGGCCATCTCCCGGCCTCCCATAACCGGCATAATGACATCGCTAATCACGAGATGAATCGGGCCCTTATGAGACTTGGCTTTCGCCAGGCCCTCGGCGCCATTCGCGGCCGTGAGAATGGTGAAGCCGGCGATGCCGAGATAATCGGAGATGAGTTCCCGCAGACTGGGCTCGTCTTCGACCAATAGAACGGTGCCGTGCGCCGGCTTTAGCGGCAGAACCCGGTTCTCGATCGGGGAAGCACACACGAGTTCGTCAGTCGCCGGAAAGTAAATCTTGAACGTCGTGCCTTTGCCCGGCCCTGAATCGACTTCGATTCGTCCGCCGCTCTGTGAAACCGTTCCATAGACCATGGCGAGTCCAAGCCCGGTCCCTTTGCCGCGTTCCTTGGTTGTGAAGAAGGGCTCAAAAATCCGCGTAAGGAGTTCCGGAGGGATGCCGCTTCCCGTATCGCTGACAGTCAAGAGAACACCTTCGGTGATTTTTTCAAATTTCGAGGTAACCGGCAGGGTTTCATTTTCCGTCCGGAATCGGAGCGTTCCCCCCGCGGGCATCGCGTCGCGCGCATTCACCGCCAGATTCAGCAAAATCTGTTGCATTTGATTGGGGTCCGCCATGATCTTGCGGAGATTTCGACCGGGCCGAACGTCAATATGAATGTCCTCACCGATGAGGCGGGGAAGAAGATTGGATATTTCCATAACGGCGTGGTTAAGGTCGAGGACCGAAGGCTTGAGGATCTGCTTGCGGCTGAAAGCCAGCAATTGGCTCACGAGGGCCTGCGCGCGGTCCGAGCCCTTCATGATTTCCGTTATTTTGCGGCGGAGACCGTCATCACCGGACTTGGTTGGAAGGGCCAACTCCGCATAGCCGCGGATGACGGTCAAAAGATTGTTGAAATCGTGCGCGACACCACCGGCAAGCCGGCCGAGCGACTCCATTTTTTGCGCCTGACGGAGCTGCTCTTCGAGCGAGGAGACTTCCGCTTCGGAGCGTTCGTGTTCGGAACGGATGCGCAGGGTCGAAATGCCGTAGGCAAGATTCGTGGCAAGTTCCCGGAGCAGAGTCACTTCTTCAGCGTCAAAGACATCTTCTTCCTCTGAATAAATTGCCAAGCAGCCGATCACGCCCGGTTCTCCTGAAAGAGGAAGTGCAATTACGGATAAAAACTTTTCCTCCGCAGCTCGTCCGGCCCAGGATGCGAAGCGCGAGTCCTTCAGAGTGTTGTGAATGATGCAAATCTCGCCGGTCCTGATAGCGACGCCGACGGGGCCGCGGCCTTCCGGTGTGTCCGCCCAAGACACGCGCATGGAAGCAAGATAGCCACCGGTATCGCCGAACTGCGTGGCAACACGAACAGAGTTGGTTTGGTCCTGTTCGGGGAATCCGACCCAGGTCATGCGATAGCCGCCCGTATTGACGATGATCTGGCAAACGCGTTCGAGGAGTTCCGATTCGTTCGCTGCGCGGACGAGCTCCTGGTTGCAGCGGCTGAGTGCGAGAAGCGCCCGGTTAAGGCGCTTGAGTTCACTGGTATCGCGAAAGATGGCGAGAATGACAAGGCGACGCGGACTATCGAGCTCGATGCGGCGAACACTGGCATCCACTTCAACGGAACGCCCGTCGGCCCGCCGGATTTTGAGTTGAACGCTGTGCGATGCGCCGCCCGAAAGCCCCGCCCGAAAGATTCTGGCGTAATCCTGATCTTCACCAATGGGAAACAGAGAAGATTCCGGGACGAATGCCAGGCGCTCGGACGGAATTCCGAAGAGATCGGCGCCCCGCGCATTCGCCTCCAGAACGATACCTGTCTCGTAATCTATAATCAGGATGGCGTCACTGGCGGAATCGAAAAGGCGGCGATATTTCTCCTCGGAGCGGCGGACGTTGCTGAGCAGGTGCCGGGAAGTCCCTATGCCCAAGACCAGGAGCAGGGCACTGGTTCCCACGGTGAGCAAGTTGAGCAAATTACGGATCCAACGATCACCTTCTGCCAGCGTCGAAGAGAAGTGATTTTCCGTAAGAGTGAGACGCGAGTCGCACGCTTCGATTTCCTCGAGGACGCGCCGCACCGTTAACGGATTTGGGGTGTCTGAAAATGTCTCCGCATGGAGCCGATCCGCAAGCTCCGTGAGATTGTCGATCTCTTGATCCGCTGCGGTCCAATCAGCGATGGCCACTCGCATGAAGCTGAAATCGTGAAACCAGCGAAACATGCGGACCATGCCGGGGATATCATCAGGATTGACCTGGCCCCTTGTAAACCCCTGATACACGATGGTCATATCGGGAGTGTGTTTTTCAAGCTCGATACGGGCAAATTTATCGCCAAGGGGCGCCCGGATGGCATTCAGGTAAGCTTGGAAGTCCGCTTGGGAACTCGAGCCGGCGTACTGCATCAGACTGATAACCGCTTCTTTTTGTCCTTTAGACCAATAATCTCCACTCTGGATGTAGGCACGAACCGAAGACAGAATCATGGAACGGAAGGCGCCGAGGAGAAAAACAAATAAGACGATCGAGACAAAGAGAGAAACTACAACAAAGAGTTTTCGGCCCAGGGTCGATTGACGATGATCGCTGCGGAATGCCATTTTTGCGCGCCGTCTGCAAAAAGATAGCCAAGACCGAGGCTTTCTTTAATTCTGCATCATCTTTGTTGTGGCTCGCGGGCCTGTGTTCAGTTCGGCATATCTGTTTGCGACACATCTTCGGAAGTGCGCTTCCGCAGCAATCGAAGAGCCTTACTCGCTTCTGGCGCAGTTGGGTTTGGAGGAGTGGTGTTTCCTCCCATGCCTACCCGGAAAGCGCGTCGTGTGTTAGCATTTCTCGTACGCCCCGCGTACTTTTTTCAATGTGACTGCCTAGCGGTCGACGGACACGATGGATTTTTCGCTTAACGATCACCTAAAACTGATACGGGATACGGTCCGCCAATTCATGGAGGCGGAGGTGCGCCCGCTCAGATTTCTGACAATTCCACTCGCCCTGACGCCGTGATGGTATGCGTCCCGTCGTCTGAGGACTGTGTCGCAAAGACAAAAATACCTCTACTTGCAACAATTCTCCAATCTGGTATGACATTTCTAGGGCAAGCCATGGCTTACATAACTCGCCCGTTTCCTTTTTGCCGGTAGTCTGCCCCGGATCGCTCTGGCTTTCAGCCTGCTGAAAAACTCAACGTTAGTCTGTACCGGCCCTTCGAGCGTCGCCGACTCCTGCGCTCAGCGCGAAATTGGCATCCCGGGCGCAGCGAGGGATCTACTTTTTTCTCTGTGACAGCTGTACTCCGGACTCTGTGCTCTCTGCTTTAAGTCTTTGTCTCTTCTTTTGCTTGTTAACTGTCGATCGAAGATCCCGACCCTGTCGGGATTGTCGACTTTCTCTTTTTACCCCGGCGTCCCAAATCTCCCTTCGCCGCGCGCACCCGCGCCTGCGTGCTCTGGACCTGAACCATGAAAATCAAAAAGCGCAACGCCGAGCTCATCTGGAAACAATTCGAGGATCTTCTCGTCCCGCGGCTGCGCCTCTCCGTTATCGACCGCGCCGTGTATTCCCGTCTTCTGCGCCACAGTCGAATGGAAGGGAAGCTCCGCCTGCGCTTTTCGATTGCCTGGCTCGCCCGTGGTGCTCGCCTCTCAAACAACCCCGCGCGCAACGCTGTACGCCGCCTCGTCGACCACGACGCTCTGCGCTTGGTCGATCGCACCAAAGCCGGTCACGTGGTCGAGGTGCGCTTGCCCGACGAGGTTCGGGCAGCGCGCCCCGGCCCCTCTGCCCCTCGCTGCCAGCCTCGAGGAGACGGATTTCATGAAAACCAAGGCTCTCCGCCGGCCATCCACTCGCGCGAGTGTGGGCCTCTGCTTTTACTGTCTGCGCCACCTTACCGCCCTCGTGCGCACCCTCGACCATGTCGTGCCGCGCGTCGAGTTGGGGCGCAATTCCTACCCCAACCTCGTCTCCTGCTGTCTGGAATGCAACTCGAAAAAGGGGCACAGCCCCGCCGCGGATTTCCTCCGCTGGCTCTACCGCAAGCGCCCGCAAGCGCCGCTTGACCGCCGTGGCCTCCGGCAAGCTCCCGCCTCCTCTCGCCACCACCGCCAATCCGCTCCTCCGCAAAGGCCGCCCGCCACTTCATCCCGCAGACCCGTAGCGGACTATACTGTTTTACCTTGAGGCTGGCGGAGTTTTGCAGCCTCACCGGCCGCGCCGACATTCGGAGCGGCCGCGCACGAGGTACGTGGGCTACTGGTGATTGCTCGAAGGAGGAACAATGCAGAAGCGCAAACTTGGAAAAAGCAATTTGGAAGTCTCGGCTATCGGGCTCGGCTGCATGGGAATGAGCTTTGGCTACGGTCCGGCCGGAGAAAAGCAGGAGATGATCTCGGTCATCCGGGCGGCCGTGGAACGCGGCGTCACATTCTTCGACACCGCCGAAGTTTACGGCCCGTTCACGAACGAAGAACTCGTGGGCGAAGCTCTCGCTCCGTTCCGTGGGAAAGTCGTGATGGCCACCAAGTTCGGGTTCAAACTTGATCCGAACACTGGCAAACAGGCCGGCCTGGATAGTCGGCCAGAGCATATCAAGGAAGTCGCTGAGGCCTCGCTGAAGCGCCTCAAGACCGATGTCATCGATTTGTTCTATCAGCACCGCGTTGACCCCAACGTGCCGATCGAAGACGTTGCGGGAGCGGTGAAAGGGCTGATTCAGCAAGGCAAGGTGAAGCACTTCGGACTTTCTGAAGCAGGGGTGCAGACGATCCGTCGCGCACATGCGGTTCAGCCCGTCACGGCACTCCAAAGCGAATACTCGCTGTGGTGGAAAGAGCCTGAAGCGGAGGTAATCCCGACACTGGAGGAACTCGGGATCGGATTCGTTCCATTCAGTCCTCTTGGTAAGGGCTTCCTTACCGGAAAGATCAGGGAAGATACGAAGTTCGACAAAAGCGATTTCCGCAACATCGTCCCTCGCTTTACGCCGGAGGCTCGGAAAGCGAATCAGGCTTTGGTGGATCTGCTTGGCAGATTTGCGCAACAGAAGAAAGCGACACCTGCTCAGATCGCGCTCGCTTGGCTGCTTGCCCAGAAGCCGTGGATTGTTCCCATCCCAGGCACAACTAAGCTAGCCCGCCTCGAAGAAAACATCGGTGCTGAAAACGTCGAACTTTCGCCCGAAGATCTCCGCGAACTGGTGACCGCAGCCTCAAAGATCGTGGTGCAAGGTGCTCGGTACCCCGAAGAGTTGCAAAAAATGGTGGGCCGCTGAGCAGCAAAAGAGAAGCCCAAGCCGAGGTAGAGCTGTGCATTGGCATCTTGGGCTCGGGATTGAAAATAGAGATTAGAAAAGGGACAAGAGAAAGACCCACTCTGGAAATTGAAACTAGATATGCTGGACGCACAAGACCAAGGCTTGCTTGAGGCTCTGCTGGACTCCTGGGACCGCAACAACACCATCCTGCCGCATGGCGCAGATGCTGAAAGACAGCGCCAACGCGGTGTGGGACGCGGTAAAAAGCAGGGTGGAGGCAGTCCGGGACACGAACCTTCACTACGACCACCCGATCCTCTTGCTCCAGCACATGGTCTGGCACGAAGGCTACCATCACGTTCAGATAAAGCTAGCCCTCAAGATGGCGGGCCGCCCCAGGAGCGATGAGGAAGCTGGGCCGCTCACGTGGGCGCTATGAACGCATAACTTCGCGCTTGTACCGAATGTAGTGTCGACGGCTCGGAAACTGATGCACTACCAAGTGCAGTATCCGCTTGCCTTCTGCTCCTCGGCTGGCTGTGCTAGCATCGCATGTACCTCGCATGCTGTCTTAAGTGCGGCCACGAAGCGGCCGACGACACGATGGATTTTTCACTTAACGACCACCAAAAACTGATACGGGATACGGTTCGCCAATTCATGGAGGCGGAGGTGCGCCCGATCGTCAAGGAGATGGAGAAAGAAGGAAAATTTCCGGCGGAGGCCATCAAGAAACTTGGGGAAATGGGCTGTTGCGGGATGCTGGTGCCGGAGGAATGGGGCGGGCCGGGACTGGATACCGTTTCGTATGCGCTGATGCTGGAGGAAGTGGCGCGCGTGTTTACGGCGATGTCTACGGCGATCGGCGTGACGAATTCGGCGGTGCAGGCGCCGCTGATGCTGTTTGGAACGGACGCGCAGAAGAGAAAATATTTACGCCGCATGGCGACGGGAGAAACGCTCGGCGCGTTTTGCCTGACGGAGCCGGCCGCGGGGTCCGATGCCGCAGGAATCCAAGCGCGCGCCGTGCTCGTTGACGATTGCTACAAGCTCAACGGAACCAAGACCTGGGTGACAAACGGGAGCGCCTCGGGCGTGCTGCTGGTGTTTGCGAAGACCGATGCGGCGGCGGGCGGGAAGGGGATTTCCGCATTTTTGGTCGAGCCGGATTTTTCTGGATTCCGCGTGGGGCGGCATGAGGACAAGATGGGGCAGCGCTCGTCGCCGTCGGTGGAGATTTTGCTGAATGATTGCGTCGTGCCCGTGGAGAACCGCCTCGGTGAGGAGGGGCAGGGTTTGAAGATTGCGTTGAGCGCGCTGGATGGCGGGCGGATTGGGATTGCGGCACAGGCGGTCGGGCTGGCGCAGGGGGCGCTGGACGAAACGGTGAAGTACGCGAAGCAGCGCAGGGCATTCGGGAAAAATATCAGCGAGTTTCAGGCGATTCAGTGGATGATCGCGGACATGCAGACGGAGATTGAGGCGGCGCGCGGGCTGTTGTATTACGCGGCGTGGTTGAAGGATGCGCATCCGACGAAAGTGGGCGCAACTTCTTCCAAGGCCAAGCTTTACGCGAGCGAGATGGCGAATCGCGTGGTCTACAAGGCGGTGCAGGTGCATGGAAGCGTGGGGTATTCGCGGGAGGCGGATGTGGAACGGATGTACCGGGATGCGCGGGTGATCACCATTTATGAGGGGACCAGCGAGGTACAAAGGATGATCATCGCGCGCGAGCTGTTGGGCAGGGCGAGTTGAGGGGGAAAAGTTCAACGAGCAGAGTCACTGGGGTTCAGGGAGGGGCAGATGATCTCTGGCGCTCACTTCATTGTTTACAGTAAAGAAGCGGAAGCGGACCGCGCCTTCTTCCGCGACGAGCTGGGTTTCAAGTCTGTGGATGCGGGCCATGGTTGGCTAATCTTCGCGCTGCCACCGGGGGAAGCCGCATTCCACCCGTCCACTGAGAATGGCCCGCAGGAACTCTATTTCATGTGCGACAGCTTGAAATCGGAGATGGCTTCACTCGCTAAGAAGGGTGTGAACTGCTCAGAGGTTGAGGAAGCGCGGTGGGGTTCTATCACGAAGATGAGACTGCCCGGTGGAGGGGAGATTGGCCTGTATCAGCCGAAGCATCCGACCGCCTTGGGGCTTGGATGGAAATGAGGCAATCGACCAATTAGAACGCCATCAGGCGAACAGCCAGGAATGGCTGTGCCACGAAGAAAAGAAAGAATTTAACGCAGAGGACACGGAGAGCACAGAGTTCAGAGAGAGAAGAGGAGCGGAGATTGGCGACAGGGGCTGAGGGGAAGAAGAGCAGGGTTTTGAGCGGGATGCGGCCGACAGGGCGGCTGCACATTGGGCATTATTTTGGCGCATTGCAGAATTGGGTGCGATTGCAAAACGACCCAAACTATGACTGCTTTTACTTCATTGCGGATTGGCATGCGCTGACTAGCGATTACGCGGATACTTCGGCGATTGCGGAGAATACGCTGCAGATCATGATTGATTATCTGGCGGCGGGGCTCGATCCGGCGAAGAGCGTGATTTTTCAGCAGTCAGTGATTGCGGAGCATGCGGAGTTGCATTTGCTGCTATCCATGGTGACACCGCTGGGGTGGCTAGAGCGGGTGCCGACTTACAAAGAGGCGCTGGAAAACGTGAAGGACAAGGACCTGCACAATTACGGGTTCCTGGGGTACCCGGTGCTGCAGACGGCGGACATTGTGATTTATAGCACTCCAGGGGCACCGCTGGTTGTGCCTGTTGGAGAAGATCAGGTTTCGCATGTGGAGACTAGCCGGGAAATTGTGCGGCGGTTTAATTTGCACTATGGATTGCACCTGAAGCTTGTCGAGGCGAAGGCGGCTAAGGATGCGCAGTCGATTGTATCTTTCAAAATGGCATTGGACCGAGCAGAAGGGCTGCAGCGAGAAGCCAAGGCAGGTACCGAACTTATTGACATTGCGGAATTGGAGGTGCGGGTTCGCCGGTTTGCCAGCTCGAGTGGCTTAGTAAATCTGGAGAATAAGTTTCGCGAATTCGACGATGAGGAGTTCTTTGGAGATGTAGCTACGCGGGTTCACGCACTGCACGATCTATTCAGGCGTCTGGTGCGTTTTGCTGATGTCTTGACTGAGCCACTAGTAATGCTGACGAAGACGCCCAGGATACCGGGGCTGGATGGGCGGAAGATGTCGAAGAGTTATGGCAATACGATTACCTTGAGCGAGACCGACGAGGAGATTCGCAAGAAGACGAAGGTGATGGTGACGGACCCGGCCCGCAAGAGGCGGACGGATCCGGGAAATCCGGACGTGTGTCCGGTGTATGACTGGCATAAACTGTTCTCGACGGAAGAGCCGGGGCGGCTGGAGTGGGTGCGGCTAGGGTGCACGACGGCGGGGATTGGGTGTATCGAATGCAAGGACGCGATGGCGACGAATTTGATCAAGTGGATTGCGCCAGTGCGGGAGCGGAGAGTGAATTACGAGCAGCACCCGAAGCGCGTATTGGAGATTTTGGACGAAGGGTCGCAGAAGGCGAGGAAAGTAGCGCAGGGGACGATGGAACGGGTGCGGGAAGCGGTGTTTGGGTGGGAAAAGAAGCGGAATGAGATTGGCGGAACGGCGGCCAAGGCGTAAAGATAAGAAATAAAGTCAAAGAATAAGAATTAACACCGAGGTCGCGGAGAACACCGAGGGCCCGGAGAAGAGAGAGAAGAAGGAACGAATGGCGACGCCGTACAAAATAAATATACCGATGTATGAGGGGCCGCTGGACCTGCTGCTGGATTTGATCAAGCAGCAGAAGATGAATATTCACGATATACAGATCTCGAAGATTACGGCGCAATACCTGGAGTACCTGCACAAGCTGGAAGAGCTGGATGTGGATGTTTCGGCGGAATTTATTTATATGGCGGCTACGCTGATTTACATCAAATCGAAGATGCTTTTGCCTCCCGATCCGTTGGGGGAGACGGAAGACGCGGCGGGTGATCCGCGCGCGGAGTTGGTGCAACGCTTGGTGGAGCACGAGAAGTTCAAGAATGCGGCGCAGCTTTTGTATCAGAAACAGCAGATTGAAGAGAACGTGTGGTCGAAGCCGGACAAGTCGCTCTACAACGACGAAGAGACCGCGGGCGAGCTGGTGGTTTCGCTGGTGGATTTGGTGAAAGTGTTCCAGCAGGTGCTGGAGCGGCGGAAGGAAGTGTCGCGGATCGAGTTGCGGCACGAAGAGTTTACCGTGGCGCAGATGATTGCGGCGCTGCGGGCGCAGATTCTGGCGAGCGCGGACAATTCGGTGAACCTGATCCAGTTTTTTGAGGCGTGCCCGTCGCGGCACGCGATGATCGTGGCGTTCCTGGCGGTCTTGGAGATGGTGAAGCTGCAGGCGGTGGCGCTGGTGCAGGAGAAACAGTTTGGGGATATTTTGGTGCGGAAGCACAAGATGTTTGATTTGGTGTTTGATGAGAGCGGAGGGTTCAAGCAGATTGATGAGGAGTACAAATAAAGAAGTTAAAAGCAGGAAAAAGATTTAAAGCGGAGATCACCGAGAGCGCCGAGGACACAGAGAAGAAGAGGAAAAGAACTGGAAAAGAACCGGTCTAAGACCGGCCACTACAAAAAGAAGGAGCCGGCAGGGATGCCGGCGCTACAAGAAAAACCATATGACGAACGAAGAGAGAAAAGCGGCGTTGGAAGCGATTATTTATGCGGCGGATGAGCCGGCTACGATCGAGCAACTGGCTAAGGCGTTGGGCGAGGAAAAGCTGATGGTGCAGGCTTCGCTGGACGAATTGGTTGCTAGCTATGCGGCGGAAGAGCGTGGGATCGAGGTGCGCGCGGTGGCGGGCGGGTACAAGCTGTATACGAAGCCGCAGCAGCATGACGTGGTGCGGCGGTTTATCAAGAGCTTGCGGCCTCCCTTGCGGCTGTCGATGCCGGCGCTGGAGACTTTGGCGGTGATTGCGTATAAGCAGCCGGTGACTTCGCCGGAAATTTCGGAGATTCGCGGGGTGAATACTTCGGGGGTGATCAGCACGCTGCTGGACAAGCACCTGATTACGACGGCGGGGCGGAAGGAAGTGATAGGGCGGCCGATTTTGTATAAGACCTCGAAGGAATTTTTGATGCGCTTTGGATTGAGCGATCTGGAGGAATTGCCGAGCTTGAAGGAGTTCGAGGCGCTGGCGCGGGAAGCGCTGGGGAGTGATGAGGGATTCGCGCCGGCGGAGAATGGATCGACGAACGAGGCGAGCATCGGGGTGCCCGCGATAGGGAATTCGGCGAGTGCGGAGATGGAAGCGCGGGAAGAGTTGCTGGAAGAAACGGCGGCGAACAATGAGGGGATGCCGGAGGCGGGGGGCGGTGAAACGCGGAAAACGGCGGCAGCGGGGGAGTGAGAGTAGGGCCAAGGAAAGAGCAAAGATAACGCAGAGACGCTCCAGGGCGCGGAGATTCGCTGCGGAGTTGTAAGTTCATGAACAAGGATCGGCGGATGGTCTTCCGATTTGCGGCAGTGGGCTTGGGAATCGCCATCGTTTGGGTCGTCTATCAGATGCTAACAGATCCTTCGCCGTGGTCACTTCTGAACAATCTTCTTTCTGCGCTATTCATGATTCTTTGTCCTCCTGTCCTCCTAACAATTCCTCTCATTGACGTTGAGATCGGTACTGGCGGTTTTTATGTCGTCTGGATGGTTGTAGCGCTCCTAAACGCAGCACTATAGGCAGTCATCGGGTCGGCTTACGTTGCTATGCGGAAAAAACGTGAGGGAGAGGCTGCCAATTGGAACACGGGGCTTCAGGAAGACGGGCGGCCCCCCTCGTACAGAGAAAAGACAAGGGAGAAAATGCAAGAGAGATTGCAGAAGATAATTGCCCGGGCGGGGATTGCTTCGCGGCGGCATGCGGAGCTGCTCATCCGGAGCGGACAGGTGCGCGTGAATGGGCACGTGGTAAAGGAATTGGGGACTAAGGCCGACGCGGCTAAGGACCGGATTGAGGCGGCGGGGAGAGTTGTCGAGGCGAAGGAGGGGCGGCGCGTCTACATTTTGCTGAACAAACCGCCGGAAGTGGTGTCGGCGATGGCGGACCCGGAAGGAAGGAAGACGCTGCGAAACTGTTTGCGGGGATTGCCCGAGAGAGTGTTTCCGGTGGGGAATCTGGAGTATGCGGCATCGGGGCTGGTGTTTTTGACGAATGACGGGGACCTGGCGGCGGAGATGCTGAAGAACTGGGCCCACCTGGAGCAGATTTATCACGTGAAGGTGAAAGGAATGCTGACGCTGGCGGACCTGGAGCGGCTGGGAAAAGAGATTGGCGCGAAGATGAAAACGGTGCGGCAACCGGACGCCACGCGTGGCCGCGCGGCGAATTTCTGGTACGAAGTGCGGATGCGGGATTCGAAGAAGGAAGAGCTGCGGCGGGTGTTGTTCAAGGAAAAGCATCCGCTGGAAAAGTTGAAGCGGATTGGATTGGGGCCGCTGACGGTGGAGGGAATAGCGCGGGGGAGATATCGGTTGCTCGAGCAGAAGGAAGCGGAGAAATTGCGAAAGTTTGAGAAGGGCGGGCAAGGCAATGGGGAAAGAAACAAGAATTTAACGCAGCGGGCACAGAGAACCCAGAGAAGAGAAGAAAAAGCAGCTTCCTCGCTTCGTTCGGAATGACAACATTTTGACCTCGTGCCTTTAGTGCGAGAACTGGCCTGACGGAGTAACGCTTACCGAGAGACGAAATCCAGAGAATGCAAGAACGATTGCAGAAAATTATGGCGGCTTGCGGGATTGCGTCGCGGCGCAAAGCTGAGGAGATCATCGCGGCGGGGCGGGTGGATGGCGCGCCGCTGAAGCGCCGGGAGCGGCTGCTGTATTTTCTTCTGCACAAGCCGAAAGGGTATGTGACTACGGTCAGCGATCCCGAAGGGCGGCCGACGGTCATGGAGCTGATGAAGAAATGCCCCGAACGGGTGTATCCGGTGGGGCGGCTGGACTACGCCAGCGAAGGATTGCTGCTGATGACGAATGATGGCGTGCTAGCGCAGAAGCTGATGAAAGCCGGTTCGCACGCGCCGAAAACCTACCTGGTGAAGGTCAGCGGAAAGCCGGACGAGCGGGCGATCGAGCGTTTGCGAGCGGGAGTCACGATTGCACTGGAGGATGGGACGCGGGTGAAGACTTCGCCGGCGAAAATACGGCTGGCGGAGGACGGCGCGAATCCCTGGTATGAGGTGATTCTGATCGAAGGACGGAATCGCCAGATTCGGCGGATGTTTCAGTGCGTGGGATTTCTAGTGGAGAAAATCAAACGTGTGCAACTGGGACCGCTGGTTCTGGATGTGGCTCCGGGGAAATATCGCGCGCTGACGGTGCGGGAAGTGGCGAAATTGAAGAGTCTTGCGTAGGGAGGTAAAGGAGAAGAGCCGTAGGAATCTGCGCCCTCCTGCCCATTTGCTGAAAGCGGCGGGGTAGTAGGAATTCAAAAGAAGGAATAAGGATAACGCAGAGACGCGGAGGACACAGAGATTCGCAGAGAAGAAAAAAAGCAGATTCCTCGCTACCCTCGGAATGACAATCACACGCACTCTCTCATGCACATTCTCTTTGCGGACGGTTAGAGAATGGCTAACGGGCGGGAGCGGCGATTGGCGGTGAGACAGCGGAGGAAGTAAACTAAGAGAGATGACGCGAACGATTGAAGAGCTGATACCGGATTACCTGCGCGGGCTGCCCGTATACGTTCCGGGAAAACCGATTGAAGAAGTGGAACGGGAGCTGAAGATTCATGCGGTGAAGCTCGCTTCGAATGAGAACCCGCTGGGGCCCTCGCCGAAAGCGATCGAGGAGTTACACAGGAAGAGATTTTCGTGGGGCTGGGCTCGAGCGAGATTATTGATCTGGCTTCGCGCGTGCTTTTGCGGGCCGGGCTGCAGGGGTTGACGTCGGAAGGAACGTATGCGCCGTTTTCGGTGGCGATTCGCGCGAGCGGCGCGGAACTGGTGCTGGTGCCGCAGCGGGAGTTTGCGTTTGACCTGAAGGCCATGGCGAGAGCCATCACGCCGAAGACCGGCGTGATTTATCTGGCGAATCCGAACAATCCGACGGGCAGCGCGTTTGCGAGCAAGGAATTCGAGGAATTTCTCGCGCGCGTTCCGGATGGCGTGCTGGTGGTTCTGGATGAAGCGTACATCGACTACGCGATGAGCATGGGCTTGCGGGATGCGGTGGAGGCTTATCGCAAGAGGAAAAATCTGCTGATCCTGCGGACGTTTTCAAAAGTTTATGGATTAGCGGGATTGCGGATCGGGTATGCCATCGGGCGGCCCGAACTGCTTTCCGCGATGAATAGATTGAGGACGCCATTCAATACGTCGGGAGTGGCGCAGGCCGCGGCGCTGGCAGCGCTGGATGACAACGAACACGTGACCCGGTGCATCGAAACGAATGCGCGGGAGCGGAAGCGCTTGAGCGAGGATTTGGCGAAGATGGGATTCCGGCCGGTGCCGAGCGAGGCGAATTTTATTTTTATTGTGGTGGGTTCGGAAGCGCAGGCCCTGAGCGATGATCTGTTGCAGATGGGCGTGATCGTGCGCCCGCTGGGATGGATGGGATTTCCGGAAGCGATCCGCATTTCAGTTGGAACGTCGGAAGAGAATGACAAGTGTCTGTCGGCCATGGCGCGAGTGATCTTGAAGCGCGCAGGCGAAGGCGAACTCGCAGCGCGATGAGAGTGATATTTCAGGAGGTAAAGGAAATAGAGGAAGTAAATGAGGTAAAGAAAAAACGGGCGGCCACGCCATGAGGGTGCACATTCCTGGTGGGGCGGAGATCGGCGGGCGTGGCGATGGCGATGGCGACCCAATCACGAAAATATTGAGAGAAAGCAAGACCATTGCGGTGGTCGGATTGTCTTCGAATCCGGAGCGGCCGAGCTTTGGCGTGACGGAATACATGCAAGAGGCGGGGTACCGGATTATTCCGGTGAACCCGAACGAGCGGGAAGTGCTGGGGGAAAAGAGTTATGCGCGGCTGGAAGATGTGGCGGAAAAAATTGAGATAGTGAATGTGTTCCGGCGGGCGGAGGAGGTGCCGCCGGTGGTGGAGAGCGCGATTCGAATCGGGGCGAAAGTGGTTTGGATGCAGTCGGGAATTGAGAACGAAGCAGCGGCGGAAAAGGCGCGGGCGGCAGGGATGGTGGTGATTGAGGATGCTTGCATTTTGGTGGAGCATCGGAGGAGAGTTGCAGAGCTGAAGCAATAGGCGAATTACAATTCGTAAGGACGTGGAGGCCCGCGCGGGGATGGTGCGCGGGCTTTTTGATTTCAGGGGACAGGAAAAAGACTGGGGAAAAAAGATTTAACACAGAGATCACAGAGGACGCAGAGAGCGCAGAGAAGAGGGCGAAGAGGAACGGGTGAATCAGGGCGAGGGGAGGGGGAAGACGAGGAGATTGCGTTTGCCAGTGATGACCACGGCGAGGAAGCGGCCGTCTGGGGAGATTGCGAAATCGCGGAAGCCGAGGCCATGAAGGATGGAAATGGGCTGCGGTTGAAAGACGGGAACGTCATGCCCCGATGAGGCGGTCAGTGGAGGAAGATCGATCCAGACGAGATCGCCGGATTTTTTCTCGAGGGAGCGCTTGAGGAGGATGCGGGATTCGTCAGGCGACCAGCGAAAGACGCCGAGGCCGACGCGGAGACGGGCCACGCGATTGAGGGAAGTGAGATCGCGAATTTCGAGAATCTCTTTGTCAATGAAATAGGCAACTTTCTTGCCGCTGGGAGAGACGCTTACGCCGCCTTCATAGCCTTCAAGAGTGGCCAACTCTTTGGCATCGTCACTGAGCAGGTCGAGGCGCTGGAGGCGGGATGGTCCGGTGAGGTTGTGATCCTGTTCGACGGCAATGGCGGAGTTCACTCCAGGCAGCCAGGCGACGTCGCGGAAGGTGCGCCCTTCGTAAAAAGAAAGGAGAGCGCCGGTGGCGGGGCGCGTGAACTTCAGGGAGAAAAGCATGTGGGGCTTCATGGATTCGGAGAGAAAAGCGATGGTGGCGTTGTCAGGCAGCCAGGTTGCATTGGCAGCGTCGGGGATTAGGCTGTCGCCTTTGTTGATATGGATTTCCCTGCCGGAGTCATCGAGGAGAAGCGTCTGAATGGAGTCCTCGGTCTTGCCGGTGTCATCGAGGACGGTGGTCGTGAGAAGTTGCGCGAGGATGAAATGGCCGTTGGTGGACCAGCGAAAAGAGTCGATGAGATAGCTGAACGACTGATTCCCACGCGTGTATTTTTGCCCTTCGAGGAGACGGCGGCGCTTGCCGCCGGCGTCCTGGATCCAGATGTCGTCGTGCTCGAGCGCGTCGTAGAGTTTTGTTTTGAGTTTGCGGTAGACGGAATAGACGATGCGGCCGTCGGGAGCGTAAGCGAAGGCAGTGATTTCCTCGTCGATGGATTGGAGGGGCTTGCCGAGATTCTGGGCTTCGGCGGAGGGCAAAGAACAACAGCCCACGAGGGCGCACACCAACGGACAAAGACGGCGGAGCCAGCGAAATCGGCTTAGGGAACAGGGGCAGGTCATTGTTTAGGGCCAGGGTGCGGGCCGGTATATTCGGAGCAGCAGGGTTTCTGCGTGGGTGTGAATTCCATGAATTCGACGCGGGTGTCATCGGGATCGTAGAGATTGAGTTGCCATTTGCCGTCGCGGCCGATCTTGGGCTGTTCGCTGCCGGTCCAACCGTTTTTGAGAAGCTGTTCCCTCGCGGCTTTGATGTCAGGGACACCCAAAGCGATGTGATTCATCACGCCGCGGGTGTGATGGTCGGCGCTGGCTGGGACGTTGAGCATGTATTCGATCCAGTCGGTGCCGTCGGCGACTTGCATGTCCACCCAACTGGTTTCGTCGTCTTTCCTTCCGCCGTGCCAATAGACGTGGAAGCCGAGGACGTCTTTGTAAAAGTAATCTTCGGCCGTGCGATCGTGGACAACAAAGCCGGCGTGGATGATCCGGGTGCTGATCAGCGAGGGCGGCAAAGATCCGGCAATACCTCCTTTGTGTGAAAGAAGCAGAATCTGATGATTCTCTGGATCGCGGACCTCTACGACGTCGTCTCCGGAATTGCTCTTAGTGACCTCTCCGCACTTCATGCCATGGGCAACGAGATATTTGCGCATCCTAGCAGCGTCGCTGACGCGAAACCCGAGTGCCTCCAAACCACCGCCTGATGCCGCGTCCGAAATCAATTCGACCTGCTGCGTGTGGCTAATAAAAAAGCAGACCACAGTTCCTTGCGGGCTCAAGCATCCTTGGTTGCCCTGCGGCAAGCCCAGAGTGTTCGCATAGAACGGGCGGGACACTTCGAGATTGGTGACGCGCAGACGCACCAAGGCCACGCTGTAGATTTCGGGCCGCTGCGGCGGTGCCATGGTGCTCAGCGGCACGCCGACAATACCGAGCAGTGCGACTATTCTGACTGAGCGCATACTTGCCTCACGAAGTGGCCGATGACCGCGATTTTATCTTGCGAATTTCGTCGAGACGCTGGCGGAGGCGCTGCTCGAAGCCCTGGTCGTTGGGCTTGTAGTAGGTGCGGCCGGCGAGATTGTCGGGAAGGCAGGTCATGTCCGTCACTTTATCATCGAAATTGTGGGCGTATTTGTAGCCCTGACCATAGCCGATGTTTCTCATTAATTCCGTGACGGCGTTGCGGATGTGGAGAGGCACAGGTTCAGCCTCGGTTTTGTGAACGTCATCGATGACCTCGCCGTAGGCAGTGTAAACAGCATTGGATTTTGGCGCTAGCGAAAGATAGACAGCGGCTTGCGCGAGGGCCAGATGGCCTTCGGGTGCGCCGAGAAAATCGAAAGCATCTTTCGCGGCAAGAGTGACGGCGAGGGCGCCGGGATCGGCGAGGCCGATGTCTTCGCTGGCCATGCGGACCATGCGGCGCGCGAGATAGAGCGGATCTTCGCCGGATTCGAGCATGCGGGCGAGCCAGTAGAGGGCGGCGTCGGGATCGGAGTTGCGCACGGATTTGTGCAGGGCGGAGATGAGGTTGAAGTGCTCCTCGCCGGCTTTGTCGTAGCGGAGGAGTTTTCTTTGCAGCACGTCTTCGAGGAGTTCCGGAGTGATGACGCGCGTGCTGGCGTCGTTCGAAGGCGCGCTGCGGACGGCAAGCTCCAGCGTATTGTAAGCGGCGCGGGCGTCGCCATTCGCGAAGGAAGCGATGCGGAAGAGGATTTCGTCGGGAGCTTCCACGGATTCGTTTCCGAAACCGTGTTCTTTGTCGTTCAAGGCGCGGCGGAGCAGTGCAGCGATTTGCGGCGTGGTGAGCGGATCGAGGACGTAGACCTTGGTGCGGGAGAGAAGCGGCGAGATCACTTCGAAGGAAGGATTCTCGGTGGTGGCGCCGATGAAGATGATGTGGCCGGCTTCGACGTGGGGGAGGAAGGCGTCCTGCTGGGCTTTGTTGAAGCGGTGAACTTCATCGACAAAGACGATGGTGCGATGGCCAGAGCGGGACTTTTGTTCGGCCACGGCCATGACTTCCTTGATTTCCTTGATCCCGGTGAGGACAGCGCTGAAGGAAACGAATGCGGAACTGGTTAGACGCGCGACGAGGCGCGCAAGCGTGGTTTTTCCGCAACCCGGCGGTCCCCAGAAGAGCATGGAGCCGAGGTTGTCATTTTCGATCTGAACGCGAAGCGCTTTGCCCACACCGAGAAGTTTTTCCTGGCCGATGAATTCATCGAGAGTGCATGGGCGCATGCGCTCGGCGAGCGGTTGGTTGGCAGCGGGCACGCCGGGCTCGGGGGCCGGTGGCGGCAATTTTGAGAAAAGGCTCACGTTGTCTCGGGCGGCCGCGAAGGAGCAGACGGTTGGATGCCCGGCGCGGCTGCGGAGTTTCTTTGACGGGCGGCTTCGTAAAAAACGACGGCGGCCGCGGCGGCGGCATTCAGCGATTCGATGCCGCTGGCCATAGGAATGCGGATGCGCGCATCGGCGCTGCGCTCGACCTCTTCAGGAAGACCGCCGCCTTCATTGCCGACGAGGAGGGCCACCGGCTGGCACCAATCGACTTCCCACGGAGCGAGCGGAGCCTGCTCACCGTGAGGTGATTCACGGACGCTGGAAGCCAGGGTGCGGACGCCCGCAACCTTAAGCTGCGCAAGGAGGATCGAAAGCGACACGCCAGCGAGGATCGGAAGATGCAGGGCAGCACCAGCGGAAGCGCGCAGAGCTTTCGGCGAGAAAGGGTTTGCCGTGCTGCTGATGCCGGAAGCGGCAGTGGCGGCGCCGGTCGCGCCGAAGGCGGCAGCAGTGCGCAGGATCGTTCCCACGTTGCCGGGATCCTGAACGCCGGCCAGGACGACCAGCAGCGAAGCGCAAGCCGAAACGGGGGCGCGCACAAGGTCATCGAAAGTTGTCTCGCGCGGCTTAACGAGCGACGCGACGCCCTGGGGATGTTCGGAATCGGCGAGACCTTCGAAGAGGCGGTCGGTGGTCCGAAGAGTGGGAAAAGCGATTTCCGGCCGGTCGATCAAGGGAGCGAGGCGTTCACGGTGGCGTTCGCCGGATTCGCCGAAAAGAACGGCGCGGATCGGGCAACCGGAACGCAAAGCTTCTTCAACTAGGCGCACGCCCTCCACGCCGACGAATCCACCTTCCGTCGGCAGGCCTCCGCGTAAAGCCACGCGGAACTCTTTGAGCCAGCGATTGTCGCGGCTGGTGAGAAGCGCCGCGCCGTTCGCGGGACGAGCGTTACGCGCGATCTTTCCGGGCGTAGCCATTACCGTGGAGGGTAGCAAACTTCTGGCTAGGGACGCTAACCCTGGGATGTTTCTGTTGCCGTTCGTTTTCCAATAAACGCGACATCCGGGCACATGGGATACTTCCGGGTGCGCCGCTACGCGGAAACTATTCCGGGCCGGAAGTCCGGATCCGAGAAGTAGTCATTCCCTGGCCTCTCGTGTGCAGACGAGGAAAAAGATATGGAGCGCGACGGAGATCCCGAACGTTTTGCGCGAGCAGGTGTCGTGATAGCATGTCAGCTCTCGTGAGTGCTTTGTTCGCCTTCTCGACGCGACTTCATAAGACTTGCGCTTGCAGGGTCGTCACTTCCATTTATGCGTAGTGTCGGATTGGGCTATGGCTTGGCCAGTGACCGGACACGCTGTTACCGCGATGCCAAATTTGGCATGTTCATCCACGGGGACCATACTCGCTGGCCAGCGTGGAGGCCTCCTGGCCCATAATGACACTCACCCTAGCGGGCATCAGCGAGGCGGAGTATCGCGAGTTGCCAAGGCGGTTTAATCCATCACAGTTCGACCCGAATACTTTCATTGATTTGGCTCGAGCCGCAGGACAGGAATACATGGTGTTCACGACCAAACACCACGATGGTTTTTGCATGTTCGACTCTTCCTACACAGACTACAAGATCACGAATACTCCCTATGGGAAGGACGTTGTCAGACAACTCGCGGACGCTTGCCAAGGAAGAGGTATTCCACCGGGGTTTTACTACTCGCCGCCCGATATGCACCACACAGCTTTTCGTGACACCACGAAGTTGGCAAAAGAAAATTGGAACGGGGAGCCCACACGCCCCGAGTGGCCCATATACCTCGAGTATATGCGGCTCCAGTTGATCGAGCTGCTGACGAAATACGGCCCGGTCGCTTTGATCTGGTTCGACGGTTTGCATAAGCGCGCGGAGTTTCTCATTCGGAGCCTTGTGGAAGTCGCAAGCCGTGGCAGCAACTTCCTGCTGAACGTCGGACCGCAACCGGATGGCTTGATCCAGCCGGAATTTCAGCAGCGTCTCCGGGCCATCGGCGATTGGCTCGCGGTTAACGGCGAATCCATATACGGGACGACTTACGGACCAGTGCAAAACATGAAATCTGTTCGAACCACGGCAAAACGCGGGAGACTCTTCCTGCACATCTTCGATTGGCCGTCGTCGCCATTGGAGATATCTGGGCTGGACACGAAGGTGATGTCGGCGCACTTGCTTGCAGGGGGGCAATCATTGAAATATCGACAGACAGAACACCAGCTCCAGATCGACCTGCCACAGCAACCGCCCGATCCGAACGTGACCGTCATTGCCGTCAGAACTCTTTAAGAGGGCGCCCGCGATCTTATGCCAATGCCCGACGGTCAAAGGGACCACCGCCATACGCAAACCGGATCATGGCGAACATCCAAACCGGTAGCAGCAGCTATTATAGCTTGGTGTAGGCTTTTCGCCGGAGAGAATCATGTCCAAGTTCAGACTTCTGCGGTTGACGCTTCTTCTTCTGGTGTGGACTTCCCAAGGAAGCGCGCAGTTCGCACACACCGACCACAAACAGATCGTCGATGCCGCTGGTAAACCGCTCTTTCTTCGCGCGACAAATCTGGGCAATTGGCTGGTGCCAGAAGGTTACATGTGGCTGTTCCAAGGCGGCCCGCAATCTCCCAGCGAGATCCGCGCGTTGGTGTTGGAGCTGCTTGGACCTGAGGGGTCGACGGCATTCTGGCAGAAGTACCGCGAGAACTACGTCACGCGTGAGGACATCGCGCTCCTGCATCGGGCCGGCTTCAACGCCATTCGAGTTCCTTTGCACTACAGCCTGTTTGAGAGCGACGACGCGGAAGGTTTCCAGCTGCTGGATCGGTTGATCGTCTGGAGCCGCGCCGAAGGTCTATATGTGGTCCTTGATCTGCATGCCACACCGGGCGGACAGACGGGCACGAACATTGATGACAGCGCGGGATATCCTTGGCTATACCAGAGTCCACAAGAGCAAGAACACCTGATCGCCATCTGGCGGCGGCTGGCCACGCACTATCGCGATGAGCCGGCGGTGCTCGGTTATGACCTGCTGAATGAGCCGATCCCGCATTTTCCCAAGCTGGCACCTTTGAATTCTTCTCTTGAACCACTGTATAAGAAGTTGTCGGGCGAAATACGAAAGGTTGATGCTCACCATATTCTCTTTCTCGGTGGCGCGCAGTGGGACGGGAACTTTTCGGTCTTCGGAAAACCTTTCGATGCGAACGTGGCATACACGTTCCACAAATATTGGACGGCGCCGGATGAAAGCGTGATGCGGCAATACATTGATTTTCGCGAACGTTATGATGTGCCGATCTGGATGGGCGAGTCCGGGGAGAATACCGATGAGTGGATCGCGCAATTCGTGAAAGCGCTTGAAAAAAACAACATCGGGTGGGCTTTCTGGCCGTATAAGAAGATGGAAAAGCCGTCGGCGGTCGTCAGCATCATCCCACCTGCCGATTGGGGAAAGATTGTGGAGTTCGCAAAGCTTCCGCGCGGCACTGGGCACGCGGAAGAGCGGCTGAAGGCCCGGCCTGAACAGGAGACGCTCACCCGTGCTTTCGTCGAGTTGCTGGAGAGTGTCCGTCAGCAAAATTGTCGCGTGAATGAGGGATATTTAAAAGCGCTCGGGATGAAGCCTGATATTGCGGCGGCCAGTGTGGGAGGATCGGCGAAGTGAGCGATTCTTCAATCCCTGATGCGCTCGTTGTTTCATGTAAGTTTCAATGGCACGAATCGCGGGCGGATAACGCGTTACACGCGGAAATGCCGGCCGCGCCCGGCACATTCTGGGCGTAACGTCGCGCAGGCGGAAACGATCCCTGGGCCTTGCGGCTTCTCTATCTGAGGTGGGCGGCCGTTTGGCTATGTGGTTGGCTTGCCTGAAACTGACGATACCGTCTCCATGTTTTTCATTTTGCGGCCGGCTTTGGCTGCGGGGAGAGTTTCACCAGCAGGCTCTTATTGCGCGGGTTACAGGGGTATGGTAGCGTCGCCCAATTAAGGGCAGCGCTGGCGGGGCGCTGCAGGGTGGCGTCACGACTTCGCCAAAGGCTAAAAAATTGCCGGCTGAGCTGCTGCGGGTAAGTGCGCAATTCCCGGAGGCGGACCTGTTGCGGTATGCCGCAGGTTTTCTGACGCGCGGGGGTGTGATTGCGATTCCCACGGACACCTTCTACGGGCTGGCGGCGGACCCCTTCAATCTTGCCGCGGTGGATGAAATCTATCGTGTGAAAGGGCGCCCGGAAACGAGGGCGCTGCCGATCCTCGTGAATTCGATCGAACAAGCCATTCTGCTCGCGCGCGAAGCTCCGCGAAAATTTTTGCGGCTCGCCCAGGCGTTCTGGCCGGGCGGATTGACTCTGGTGGTGAACGCCGCGCAGCGCATACCGCTCAAAGTGACCGCTGGCACAGGCCGCATCGCCTTGCGCTGGCCGAATAGCGCCGTGGTGGGGCGCTTGATCGATGAATTCGAGGGCCCGGTCACGGGGACGAGCGCCAACATTTCCGGGTTTCCTTCGTGTTCGAACGCAGAGCAGGTAATGAAGCAACTCGGGTCGCGGGTGCCGCTCGTGCTGGACACGGGAGAAACGGGCGGGACGCTGGCCTCGACCATCGTGGAACTGACGGGCGACACGTGTAGGATCGGCAGGGAAGGAGCGATTCCGGTGGCGGAGATTGAGAAGGCGCTGGAGTAGGACCTAACTTGGCGGCGCGAGGCGTGCTCGCTAATTAATTCCCGCCCGGCTGAAGAGTCGCAAGAAAATTGTAGTTGCCGGTGGAGGGAAGTTCGAGTGCGCCGAGCGAGCGGCGATGGACGGAAACGACGTCGTTGAACCACATGGGCAAGTAAGGAAGATCTTCCGCGAGAATTTTCTGAACTTCACTGCATAGTTCCTTTCTTTTTTCCTGATTCATCTCCACGCGAATCTGGTCCGTGAGCGCGTCGATGCGCGCGTTGCGATAGTGTCCGCGATTGGCGCCGTCGGGCGGGAAGCGCTTCGAGGAGAAGGCGTATTCAAAAAAATCAGGATCGGTGTTGGCGCCGACCCAGCGCTGGTAGGTGATCTGAAAATTTCCCTTGGCGACGTCGGAGAACAACGTGGCGAGCTCAAGCGGCCGAAGTTCCAGTTCGATGCCGACGCGGCGCCATTGTTCCTGAAGAGCCGCGCCGATGAGGCGAGCTTGCTCTTCGGTGGAGCATTTCAGAGTGAGACGCAGGCGCACGCCATCCTGCTTGCGAGGGAAGCCCGCAGCGTCGAGAACCTCGTCGGCGCGAGTGGGATCGTAAGGATACTGCGGGACATTCCGATAGGCGGCCCAGTGATCCGGAGGCAGCGCGCCCGCGGCGAGCTTTGCTTGCCCGTGGAGGAGATAGCGGATGAGCGCTTCGCGGTCGGTCGCGAGCGCAAGCGCTTGGCGAATTTCTCGATGGGCCAAGATAGGATCTTCGACATTGAAACCGAGATAGTTGAAATTCGTGCCGGGGCGGTCGGTCACTAGAAGATCGGGCTGGCGCGCAAGAACGGGAATGACATCTGGAGAAAGGGAACTCATCTCCAGATCGGCAGAGCCTTTGCGGAGTTCGAGTGCGCGAACGACGCCGTCGGGGACGACGCGGAATCGGACGCGCGCGACCTGCGGCGCATCACGGAAGTATTCAGGATTTCGCTCCAGGACAACCTCTTCGTCCTGCGACTGCTGAACGAAGCGAAACGGGCCGGAGCCGACGGGGTGGCGGGAAAAATCGGCGCCGGCGTTTGCCGGAACGATGCCAATGGCGCTCGGAATGAGATTCACGCTGAAGGAAGCGTACGCCTGTCTGAGATGAAAGATGACCGTGGCATCGTCGGGAGTTTCGACGGAGGTGACCATGCGAAGGGCTCCCTGTTTCGGGGATTTATTGGCGGGATTCATGATGAAGTTGAAGGTTGCCTTGACGTCGGCGGAGGTTAGCGCGCGGCCATCGTGGAAACGAACGCCGCGGCGAAGATGGAAGACGTAAGTGAGCGGGTCGGGAGTGGACCAGGATTCGGCAAGATCGCCGTGGAAATTCATCTGATTGTCGCGCTCCAGCAGGCCGCTGAAGAGGAGTCCATCGATGCGCTGGGATTGCGAATCGGTGGCGAAGCGCGGGTCGAGATTGGTTGGGCTGGATTCGATGAGGAAGGTAAGAGCAGAAGGATCGCCATGAGAGGAATGTGAACATGAGGCGAGGCAGAAAGAAGCAATGAAGTAAGGAAGTGACGAAGTAATGAGAAGACGGAACTTCGAGATAGTGTGGCTAGCGCGGCGGAGCATAGGATATTTTACCGAGGATCGCTGGGCCGCGGGCGCCGGTTGCGGAGGGCAGGTTCGCAGGGCGCTGGTGAAATGTCTCGTAGGCGAGAAGAGCGAAGGCAAAGGCTTCCTTGGCATCTTCGGGAATGCCAAGACGTACAGAGGGCAGGACTTCGATGCCGGGAAGTGCGGCGGAGAGTTGGGCGAGGATCAGCGGATTGTGCGCGCCACCGCCGGAAACGATGAGTTGGTGGATCTTCGTTTTGCGCGTGACGAAGCGATTCAAGGCATCCACGACCGAGAGTGCGGCGAAGATTGTGGCTGAGCGGATGAGGTCGTTGGGCTTGGCGCGATAGCGTCGCCCGAGGGTGAAGAGTCTTTTCAGGTACGCGTGGCCGTAGTATTCGCGGCCGGTGGATTTGGGTGGTGCAAGCTTCAGATAGGGATCTCGCAAGAGCTCGTCGAGCAGCGCGGGCATCCTGCGGCCCTGGGATGCGAGGCGGGCGTTCTTGTCGAAACGCTGACGGCCGTGCGTGAAATGCGAGACTAGGGCGTCGATTAGCATGTTCGCGGGTCCGGTGTCGAAGGCGAGGACTTGCTGCGGCTGGGCCGCACGCGGAAGAACCGTGATGTTCGCGATGCCACCAAGATTGAGCGATACCCGGCCAAGTTTGGCGTGGCCATACAGAAGATAGTCTACGTAGGGAACGAGGGGTGCTCCCTGGCCACCGAGGGCGATATCGGCGGGGCGAAAATCACCGACAGTGGTGATGCCGGTGCGCGCTGCGATCACCGATGGCTCACCAATTTGCAACGTCGAGGCGGTGGGTCGGCCTAAAAAGTTGGCGGGCTTGCCTTGGTGGAAAATCGTTTGGCCGTGACTGCCGATGAGCGCGATTTTCTTTGCTGGAATCCCGAACTTGCGGCACGCCACAATGGCGGCGCCGGCGAAGAGTTCTCCCCATCGAAAATTTAGTTGGCTGAGAGTGCCCGCGGTGACGGGGTGCTGTTCGGCGACGCGAAGAATTTCCCTGCGAAGCGCGGGAGGAAATTTGACGGAGGTGTGGCCAAGCAGCTTGGTGTCCAGATTTGGCGGCGCGCCAGAGATGCGCGCCAGCGCAACGTCGATTCCGTCGGCGGAGGTTCCAGACATTATGCCGAGAACGAGCATGTGTTTTCGGGTCATGAGATTTGTTTTTTTAGCTCGGCGAGGAGATTCAGTGCATCCAGGGGCTTCAACTGGTCGAGGTCGGCGCCGCGCAGTTTTTCGAGCACCTCGCGATGGAGTGCGGTGAAGAGCACCTGCTGATTGCCGTTCTTGTGGGCGAGGTCGGAGGCGCCGGGAGAAAGCGTCTCGCTGAGTTCGTGTTCGCTCTGTTCATGCCTTTTTAGGACTTCGCGGGCGCGTTCAATCACGCTGCGAGGGAGCCCGGCGAGGCGGGCAACTTCGATGCCGTAGCTCTTGTCCGCGTCACCGAGACGTGGACGTTCTTGACCGCGGGGAGAAGGTCGCCAAGCTCCGTCAGTTCGTGATAGTGCGTGGCAAAGAGCGTGCGCGCGCGGGTGTGTTTCTGAAGATGTTCGACTACGGCCCATGCGATGGAGAGACCATCGAAGGTGGCGGTGCCGCGGCCAACTTCATCGAGGAGGACGAGACTCGCGGGAGTGGCGTGGTTCAGGATGGCGGCGACTTCGCTCATTTCCACGAGGAAGGTGGAGCGCCCGCGGGCAAGATTGTCGCTCGCGCCGATGCGTGTGAAGATTCGGTCGGTGATGGGCAGCTTCGCCTGGCGAGCGGGAACGAAAGAGCCCATCTGCGCCATCAGGACGATCAGCGCGGACTGGCGAAGATATGTGGACTTGCCACCCATGTTTGGGCCAGTGATGAGCAAGAGCTGCTGCCGCCCGGGCTCGAAGCAGAGATCGTTGGGAACGAAGCGCTCGCCTTTTTGACGCAGCAGCTCTTCGATCACGGGATGGCGCCCGCCAATGATGAGGAGTTCGCCGGTGGAGTTGAATTCGGGTCGGGAATAGCCGCGATCGGCGGCCAGCTTCGCGAACGCGGTGAGGACGTCGAGCTGGGCGACGGCCGCGGCGGTACGGCGCAAGCGCGCGGCTTTAGCGGCCACCGATGAACGCACATCGACAAAAAGCTGGCGCTCGATTTCCAGGATGCGTTCGTCGGCGGCGAGGATCTTCCGCTCGTATTCTTTCAGCTCGGATGAAGTAAACCGCTCGGCGTTGACCAGCGTTTGTTTGCGTTCGTACTCCGCCGGGGCAAGATGCAGATTGGCTTTCGAGATCTCAATGTAGTAGCCAAAAATCTGGTTGAAGCGAATCTTTAGCGAGCCGATGCCCGTGCGTTTGCGCTCGCGCTCTTCCATGGCGGCGATGATCTGTTTGCTGTGCTGGCTGAGGTTGCGAAGTTCATCGAGCTCGTCATGGTAACCGCTGCGGATCATGCCGGGGTCGGTGGCCAGGGCAGGCGGCTCATCGGCGATGGCGCGTTCGAGCCGATCGCGCACGTCGGCGAGTTCGTCGATTTCCTGATGAAGGTCATGGAGGAGTTCGCTGCCACCCGCGGGAGGCGGCGTGAGGAAATTCTTCAGCACCGGGAGCTGTACGAGCGACTTGCGCAGCGCCACGAGCTCCCGCGGAGTCGCCAGACCCAGCGTGATCCGGCTGGTGAGCCGCTCGAGGTCGAGGATGCCTTTGAGTTCCTTGCGGATTTCGCCGCGCACGACGGTCTGTTGGACGAGGTGTCCGACGGCATTGAGGCGGGCGTCGACGGCCTCGCTGTCGATGAGCGGGCGGAGGACCCAGGAGCGCAAGAGTCGCGCGCCCATGCCGGTCACGGTGGCGTCAAGCGCGGCAATGAGAGTTGCGGGTCCACTTGTGCGGCCAGCGTCCTCGGTGAAAATGGGCGAGAGCAGCTCCAGATTGCGGACGGACACGGGATCGAGGACAAGAGCGTGGTGCTGTTCGTAGTAGCGGACCCGGTCGAGATGCCGCAACCCTTCCACGCCTGAGGCATCCACGTTTTCATTGGCGGGCGCAGAGCGGTCTCCGCGCGCGGCGTTTTCTCGGAGATAGTGAACGATGGCGCCGGCCGCAGCCAGTGCTTGCGGGTGTTCATCGAGGCCGAAACCCGTGAGTTCGGCAACGCCAAACTGTTCGCGCAGGATGCGCTCGGCATAGTCGCGCTGAAAGACCCAATCTTCGAGGCGGGATTCCACGCCACCTACGCCTTCAAGAAGCGATGTCTTTGCCGTTTCGAAGAGCTGTTGCGGCCGGGGGAGCAGAGTTTCCCTCGGGCGGAGCAATTGAAGTTCGTCGCGAAGAGCGTAATCGGCGCGTGCGCCGGAGAATTCAGTGGCCTGAAATTCGCCGGTCGAAAGATCGACGAAGGCAAGGCCGATGGATGAACCAGAGGCATGTTTGGCGACGGCCGCGAGGAAATTGTTTTCGCGGGCGTCAAGAATCGCCCCGTCAGTAGCCGTACCCGGCGTTATGACGCGCACCACCTCGCGGCGCACGAGCTTTTTGCCTGGGCCGGGCTGCTCCATCTGATCGCAGATCGCGATCTTGAAGCCGGCGCGGATCAGGCGCGCGATGTAGCCGTCGGCGGCGTGGTATGGAACGCCGCACATCGGAATCGGCTGGCCCTTTTCACGGTTACGCGAGGTGAGCGTGATCTGAAGCTCGCGCGCGGCAATGATCGCGTCTTCGTAGAATAGTTCATAGAAATCGCCCAGGCGGAAGAGCAGCAGGGCGTGCGGGTAGCGCGCCTTGATGGCGTGATACTGCTGCATTAACGGTGTTGTAGGCTCGCTCATTCGTCAGTGGTCAGTACACAGTTTCCGTTCTTAGCCCTCAGAGACCGGTATAAGCGTCGGCGTGATTTGCTTATATTTCATCTGTTCATTCCGAGTTGCGTCAGGAAGAAAGCATAATCCAGGGCAATCTCGCGCAAATAGTCATAGCGGCCGGAAGCGCCGCCGTGTCCCGCGCCCATGTTGATTTTCAGCAGCAGTGGATTCGAATCGGTTTTCAAGGTGCGCATTTTCGCGACGTATTTCGCGGGTTCCCAGTACATCACCTGGCTGTCATGCAGCCCCGTTTTTGCCAATATCGCAGGGTAAGCCTTCCGCTCCAGGTTGGTATAGGGACAATACGACTTCATGTAGAAATAATCTTCCGCGATTTGCGGATTGCCCCATTCTTCGTATTCGCCCACGGTTAGCGGGAGAGACTCGTCGAGCATGGTGTTCAACACGTCGACGAAGGGCACGTGGCTGATGACCATGCGAAAAAGGTCGGGGCGCATGTTCGCCACGGCACCCATGAGAAGGCCGCCGGCGCTGCCGCCCTCCAGGACGAGTTTTTCCGGCGTGGTGTAGCGTTGCTCAATGAGGTGTTCGGCTGCGGCGATGAAGTCTGTGAAGGTGTTGCGTTTTTGTTTCATGCGACCGGCGTCGTGCCACGGCTTTCCGAGCTCTCCGCCGCCGCGGATGTGAGCGACGGCGTAGACTACGCCGCGGTCCAGCAAGCTAAGCCGATTCGAACTGAAATTGACCGGCACTGAGATTCCGTAGCTGCCGTAACCACCAAGAAGAAGCGGGGCAGAGCCATCGCGCCGCGTATCGCGGCGATGCACAATGGAAAGTGGCACGCGGGTGCCGTCGAGAGCGGTGGCATGCAATCGCTCGCTAACGTATTGCGACAGATCGTAGCCGCCGAGCACGGGTTGCTGCTTCCGAAGGCTTCGTTCACGCGTTCGAATATCGTAGTCGAAGATGGAACGAGGAGTCACAAATGATTCGTATTGGAATCGCACATGGGAGGCACCGATCTCCGGGTTTTCGCCGATGGAAGCGTTGTACGCGGGTTCGGCGAATTCGATGCGGTGCGATGCCGCAAGAGCGTTTGGGGAGTCCGCGGTCAAATCCACAATGCGGAGATAAGGCAGGCCGCCCTCGCGTTCGAAAAGCACCAGGTGGGTCTGGAAAACTTCCGCGGCAGCAAGCATGACTTCGGGGCGATTGGGAATGATCTCACGCCAGAATTCTCGGCGAGGGTCGGTCGCCGGGGCGGCCACAAGGCGGAAGGTGCGCCCGCCGGAATTCGTACGAATGCAAAACACCCCCTCATTCGAATGAGGTGCCGGCCCGGGACGTTCCGCAGCAAACGGGCCAGGATGATGGTCAGCGTAATATTCATGGTTGTCTTCACGCGGAGCGACTAACCGAAATTCTCCGGTGGGCTGATCGGCGCGCAAGAAGCGGACTTCGCTGGCCGTATGACTCGCGATGGTGAGAAGTAGAAAAGAGCCGCTGCGCGTGCGCTCCACTGCGATTCGAAAGCGCTCGTCGGTCTCCTCGTAGAGCAAGGGGTCCGTTTCGGTGGAGCCCAGAACGTGCCGATAGAGCCGGTGAGAGCGCTTGGTCGTTTCGTCCTCGACGGTGTAGAACAGCGTACGATTATCGGAGGCCCAGGCGACACTGGTGACGCGTCCGAATCGCTCGGGAAAGGTGATCCCGGTGCGCAGATCTTTGACTTGAAGCACGTATTGGCGGAATCCCGTGTTATCGATTGAATAGGCAAGCAGTTGATTGTCCTCGCTGACTTCGAAGGAACCCAATCCAAGGAACGCATGGCCTTCCGCAAGCAGATTCAGGTCGAGCAGCAATTCTTCCGTCGAGCCATCCGCATCGCGCTGCCGGCAATGGAACGCATACTGCTTTCCTTTTTCGGTGCGCGTGAAGTAGAGATACCCGCGGAGTTTATAGGGAGCGGAAAGATCCGTTTGCAAGATGCGCCCCAGCATTTCCTGATACAGCTTCTCCTGGAATTGTTCCGTGGGCTTCAGAATGGCATCGGTATATGCGTTTTCGGCCTTCAGATAGTCGATGACTTCGGGGTTTTCTTTGTGGCGAAGCCAGGCGTAGTGGTCGACGCGGCGGTCGCCATGCAAAACGTGCTCCACGGGTTCGCGCCGGGCGACCGGGGGCTTGAGAATTGTACTTGCTGAAGTTTCCTGGTCTGGGGCTGGCGTCGCGGTATTGGCGTCCGGGTTCATGCGTCTCTTTTTTGTCGAGGACCAGGGTGCGGTCCATCTTTAACAAAGACCGTAATACAGTTCATCGTTGGTGCGCGCGGCGGGGTGGGACGACGCGCGGAATGATTTGGGTGCGTTCGCTATACTATCGGAAGTCGGCGGCGGGAGAAAGCAGCCTGCGGCGGACGTGAGCACCCCATGGCAAGAGAGACTGAAATCAAGCTGAAGATCACCGACGTGCCCGCGTTTCATCGCGCTTTGAAGCGCATCGGAGCGCGCCCCGCCGGCCCCAGAAGCTCCAAAGTTCATGAGGAAAATGTGATTTTCGACACCCCGCAGGGGGGCCTTGCCAAGCATGGCCAATTGCTGCGCATTCGAACGGAGACGCCCGAAGTGCCAGGGAAGTCAAAGAAGGCAGGACCGAAACAACGCGTGGTTTTGACCTTCAAGCAGCCGATGGTGCAGACCCCGGTCGCAGGGTTGGAAAGCTCATCTTATGGGTCCTACAAGATCCGCGATGAGATTGAACTCGAGATCACGGACCCCGGGAATCTCACCAGAATTTTCGAAGGGCTGGGGATGAGCGGCTGGTTCCGTTATGAGAAGTACCGCACGACTTTTCGCCTTCCCGATTCGAAAGCCTGGGCCAATGGCCTTCTGATTGAACTCGACAAAACACCCATCGGGACCTTTGTGGAACTGGAAGGGCCTGCGCCTGCGATCGATCGAGCGGCCGAGGAGCTGGGATTTTCGAAACATGACTATGTCTTGAAGAACTATCTTCGCTTGTACATGGAAGACTGCCGCCGGAAAGGCGAAGAACCGCGTCACATGGTCTTTCCAAACCGCAAGAGACCCTCCCCTTAGTCATTCCAACAAAAAAATCGCTTCAAAAGTCGTTATTTCTTGACAAATGCGAGGCTCGCGGCTTATCAATGCAACTGTGACTGCGGAGCAGTCACGTAACGGAGTGAATTTCCTCTCAATGAGTGCGGACAGCGAACTCGAACCTGGCCCTAGTTCGTCGGGGCTCCGGTGGAACCTGAAAACGGTCTATCGGCTGGGTGTCCGAATGATGTCGCGCGAGGCGCAAGCCACAGCGCGAGCGGTCGAGTGGGGAGGGTTCACTGGCGGCTAAAGGTAAGTCCATTTGTGTGAGGTACTTGCCCGCGGCCGAGGTTTTTCGGTGCGCGGGTTTTTTGTTGCCGGGATGAATTCGGCAGAGAAGCTGCTCGGGAAAGCCCGGAGACGCCCGAGGAGGGCTAGCACATGGATATTTACGCGACAGAATTGATGGGCGCGAAGACTTATGACGTGGCAGGGAATTATGTCGGACGTGTGCGCGAATTCTTTATCGAGCCCGCGGAAGCGCCCAATCGTGTCTCGCATTACCTGCTGTCACGGGGCCATTTTCAACCGCTGGTGGCCAAACACAATCAGGTTGCTTCCGTGGCAGCGGGGAAGATGGAGTTAAGCGTCAGCGAAAGGGCGCTTGAGCTTTACCAGCCGAACGAGTCGTGGCTGGCGGTTCAGAAGGATTTGCTGGATCAACAGATCATCGATACCCGCGGCCGAAAGGTCGTGCGTGTAAATGACGTCGATCTGACCCCGTTCCGCACGAATGGCAACGTGGAGCTGCGTCTGACGCAAGTCGATGTGGGGTTGCCGGGAGCCGTGCGGCGGCTGCTCCAGGGGGTGGTGCCTTACAAGGTCGTTCGCAAGCTGCAGAGCAAATTGCCGCAGAGCGCGATTCGCTGGGAGTTTGTGAACCTGGTCGAACCGGACCCCATGCGCCGCGTCAAGCTGCGTATCACACACGAAAAGCTTGAGGATCTGCACCCGGCGGACCTGGCGGAAATCATGGAGGATCTGTCCGCGGCGGAGCGGCAGGGAATTATCGCGTCGCTGGACGAAGAGACCGCGGCCGCGGTACTCGCAGAGTTGGACGAGCGGCTCACCACACAAATCGTGGAAAAACTGGATCCGGAGAAGGCGGCAGACATTCTGGAAGAAATGGCCCCGGACGCGGCTGCCGACCTTCTGGCGGACTTGCCCAAGGAAACATCCGATGAGCTCCTGGATGAGATGCCCGGCCAGGAAGCCGACGAGGTCCGCGAATTGCTGGAGTTTGACCCCGCAACGGCCGGCGGCATGATGAACCCTCAATTCGCATATGTGGGCGAGGATTCCACGCGGGAGGAAGTTCTGGAGTGGATGCGCGGAGAGGAGTTGAACTTTGACCAGCTGGACACGATCGTGCTGCTGGACAGTTCGGCACAGTTTTCGGGCACCGTTCCCGTTGCGCGACTTCTTCTGGCGGCGGGCGATCAGCGCATAGCAGAGCTGAAGATGGAACCCTTGCTCAGCCTGCCCCCCGATGCGGACGAAAAAGAAGTCTTCGAGCTTTTCGACAAGTACAACCTGCGAATGTTGACGGTGGTTGACAAGGAACACCAGCCGATTGGAGCCATCACGGTGGACGACGTGGTGTCGCGGCTGGTGAAGCAATAGGAAGGGAATTCGAGCCGATTGATGAACTGGAATGTTATTTCGTCGAAGTTTGACCGCGTGAGGGCGGGCGACACGGATTTGCAGAAGAAGATCCGTGGACTGCGGCGGCGTCTTACGCTGCTGCTGGCGGTGGTGGGCCCGGGGCTGATCACTTCCAACGTGGACAATGACGCGGGGGGAATTTCAGTCTATACGCAAGCCGGAGCGCAATACGGCTACGCGTTGCTCTGGTCCCTGATTCCGATGACCATTGCGTTGTACGTCACGGAAGAGATGTGCGCGCGGATGGGCGTGGTGACCGGGAAAGGACTCTCCGATCTCATCCGCGAGGAGTTCGGGTTCCGTTCGACTTTTTTTGTGATGATCACGGGTTTCTTTGTGGACCTAGCCAACGTGGTAGCGGAATTTGCCGGTGTCGCGGCATCCATGCAGATTTTTGGGGTCAGCAAGTACGTCGCGGTGCCGATCGCGGCGATCGTCGTGTGGGTCCTGGTTATTCGAGGGACTTACCGCCAGGTGGAGGTTATTTTTCTATTCGCCTGCGTTTTGTATCTGTCCTACGTATTTTCCGCATTTTTGGCAAAGCCGGATTGGCTGATCGCCTCGGAGCATACGGTGGTTCCGAATCTTAGTCTCAATTCAGCCTATCTACTTATGTTGACGGGACTCGTCGGAACCACGATTGCCCCGTGGCAGTTTTTTTACCTTCAGGCTGGCTTTGTTGAAAAGAAAGTGGGGCCGCGGCAATATCGGCAGGCGCGCGCTGACGTCCTCTTTGGCAGCATCAGTTGCATGGTGATCGTCTTCTTCATAATCGTTTGCACCGCAGCCACGCTCTACAAAAATGGCCACCGCGACATCACCGACGCCGCGCAGGCAGCGCAGGCGCTGATTCCGCTTGCCGGCAAAGGCGCAGGAATTCTATTCGCTTTTGGGCTGCTCAACGCCTCGCTCTTTGCCGCCTCCATTTTACCGCTTTCCACCGCGCACGTGATTTGCGAGGGGCTTGGATTTGAAGCGGGACTCGACCACAAATTCAAAGAGGCCCCCATTTTCTACTGGCTGTATACGATTTTGATCGTGGTTGGGGCGGGCGTCGTTCTGCTGCCCCATGCGCCGCTTTGGAAGATTCTGATCTTCTCGCAGGTGGGCAACGGGATATGGCTTCCGGTGGTGGTGATTTTCATTCTGTTGCTGGTCAACCGGCGCGACCTGATGGGCGACTACGTCAACACGGTGACCTTTAACATCGTGGCGTGGGTGACGGCAATCGCAATGATGGGCCTGACGTTAGTTCTCACCTATACGGCGCTCTTTCAGAAAAGCGTGCCACCGCCGCCCTGATAATAAACACGGCAACTGACGTTGCGCGACCACCGAAGCATATGTTAACTTTGCGTCGTAAAGAAGTTTCCATAGAAAGCCTGCATAGACACCGTGTCCCACAGCACGAGTCCCAAGACGCTGCACGTCGCCACACCCGGTTCGCTCGGCCCGGTAACGCCAGAAGAGGCGAGCCTGCTCGAAAAACTAGACTTGACGCGGCTGCCGAGGCATGTCGCCGTGATCATGGACGGCAACGGGCGGTGGGCGCAGAAGCGGCACCTCCCGCGGATCGCGGGGCACCGTTCGGGAACGCAATCGGCCCGCACGACGATCGAAACGTGCGCGCGATTGAAAATCGAAGCGCTGACGCTCTATGCGTTTTCGGTTGAAAACTGGCGGCGGCCCAAGACGGAAATCGACTTTTTAATGGCGCTCCTACGCGAGTATTTGCGGAAGGAGATGCCGCTCCTTCAAAAGAACAATATCCGGATGAGATTTCTCGGACGAATCGACGAACTTCCCGCGGGCGTGCAGAACGACGTGCGGGATGCCATGGAGAAAACCTCTGGGAACAAGGGCATGGTGCTTTGCGTGGCGCTGAATTATGGCGGGCGGGCGGAGCTCGTTGATGCCATGAACGCGATTCTTTCCGAACGCAACGGTCACGGAGCCTCGCACAAGGTCACAGAAGAGCAACTGTCGCGGCACTTATACACCGATGGTTTGCCAGACCCCGACCTGCTCATCCGCACTAGCGGGGAGATGAGGGTGAGCAATTTTCTGCTTTGGCAGATTGCTTACGCGGAGATTTTCGTCACAGAAACACTCTGGCCGGACTTCAACCGCGCGCGCTTGCTGGAAGCCCTGCTGGAATTTCAGAAGCGCGAACGGCGGTACGGCGGCATACGCGAAGGCGCACCTTCCGAGGAAAAGCCGGCCCGCGCTGCGGGGCATTGATCTCGTGAGAGGTGACCCGTGACGGGGAAAGGATTTCCGAGCCTCATTTTGATCCGCTTCGCGATGTTGCGGTTCTCAGTTCTCAGTTGTCAGAAAGAAAAGAACAAACACGCCGAGAAACCCGCCAGCCAGGATTGATTGATTTCTAGTCAACCATAACTGCTGGGAATCTCTGTCCTGCCGCACGCGTGATTTATTTCTCTCGATATGATGAGATGATGCCTGCGATTTCTCAGGGGATTCCATCTCCATGACTTGGAAGCGGGTGGCGACGGCGGCTGTGCTGATTCCGTTCGTCGTGGGTTTAGTGGTGCGGGGTTCGACGGCGATTGTAGCGCTAGCCGTCGCGACGGTGACTCTGCTGGCGCTATTCGAGTATTTCGCTCTGGGCGAAGCCATCGGGCATCGGGCGTATCGCTTCTGGACGGCAACCTGTGCGCTGCTCCTGATTTACGCTCAGTGGTTTGCAACAAACTGGCCCGCTGACTATCTCACGGAATGGGAGCTGCGCTACCGCCAGGCGTTCAGGTTTTTCGGCGGGGCACCTGCGATTCCGGAGACGTTATTTCTCTTTGTCCTCGGGATTGCAGCGCTCACACTTTGGACGAAACGACCACTTGTCGAAGCACTGCCCGCGGCGGGAATCAGCGCGAGCGGACTCCTCCTTGTGGCGTTTCCTTTGTCGTATGCGATCCGCCTGCATGCCATCCCCATGCGCGGTCCGCAACTCCTGCTCTTCGCCATGGTCATGGTCTGGGTGGGAGATACAGCAGGTTATTTCGTCGGGCGATCCATCGGCAAACACGCTTTGGCGCCGCATTTGAGCCCTAAGAAGACGTGGGAGGGGACGGTCGCGAGTTTTCTTGGATCGCTTATCGTGGCTGTGGTTT
>WNGC01000362.1_pt1 | contig 55659 bp, 55 predicted proteins | sample 5400051 | NCBI WGS metagenome assembly WNGC01 (sample SAMN13153368, study PRJNA577476) | soil metagenome | isolation source: 20 cm soil or saprolite under grassland replicate 2 | place: USA:California | collected 2016-06-15
GTTCGTCGCGCTGGCCATCGCTCGCATCATGCCGGCGAAGACCGCCGCCGGAGCGGATCTCCATCGGCGTACGCTCGGCTTCGGTCGCTACATGGAGGTCGCCGAGACCGAACGCCAGCGCTTCGCCGAACGCGAGAATATCTTCTCGGACTATCTCCCGTACGCGATCGTGTTCGGCTGCGTCGATCGCTGGGCCCGCGCGTTCAAGGACATCGACATGAGCAAGCAGACCGCCTCGTGGTACATCGGGAGCGGCCCGTTCAACGCGGGCGTCCTCTCGTCGTCCCTGCAAGGCTTCTCGAGCAATCTCGGATCGGCGATCGCGGCGACGCCGGGGTCGAGCGGGGGCAGCGGATTCTCGGGTGGGGGAGCCGGCGGTGGCGGTGGTGGAGGCGGCGGAGGTAGCTGGTGACGGTTATCCTGTGGTTCTCATCTCGGGCTGTTGGCTCAGCCGGTTAGAGCGCTGCGTTCACATCGCAGAGGTCGCTGGTTCGAATCCAGCACAGCCCACCGCATCCGCTGCCGACAGGGCGTCCGCTAGCTGTACCGCACCCCCTTCAGCTCGATCCAGCCGTCCTCGTGCGTGTGAGCCGGGTCGTGATGGGTGAAGTGAATGAGCCCGCCCTGGTCGTTCCAGACGTACTCGCCGTGGATGGTGAGGTCGTCGCCCGTTGCGACCGGGACGCGCTTGCCGATGTCCACGTTGTTGTCGATGAGCAGCGTCTGCGACGAACCGCCGACCTGCACGATGAACCGCTGATGCGTCCCCGCCGGCCCGGTGTCGTCGGCGAGCAGGCGCGTGACCGTGCCTTGCGCGGTGAGCTCGAGGCCCGAGAGGTGCTGGGCGTAGGCGCGCTCCACCCCGGCGTTCCCGGTGACGGCCGCGCCGCAGCTTGATGCAAGAGCGGCGCTGAGAAGGAGCGCGCGAAGGGCTACGAGCGCGGGACGCTGTCTCCGGGCAGATGCATGAGGTTCTCCACGTCGGCGACGCCGCTGATGCGCCTTGTGCGCGCCACGATCTTCACGATCATCGCTGGCTCTTCGATCTCGCCACGCAGCAGCACCACACCCTTCTCCGCATTGACGTTGATCGCGCCTTTGGGGATATGCGGATCGCGGAAGAGCTCGGTCATCACCTTCTGCGCCAGGGTCGTGTCGTCGTAGTCCCGCGGGGGAAGTCCTCCGCGCGGCGCCCGGAGCTCGGGTGTGATCCGCCGGTCTATGAAGAGCGCGAGAGCGGCGCCGACGAGTGCGGCGAGGAGGTAGCGAAACACGCAGGGCACCCACGCGCAGGCCTCGTGCCAGATCAGTGTTCGAAGGCGTTGAGAAAGAGGCCGGCAGCGATGAGGAGCGCGAGCGCGATCACTACGACGATCGCCATGCGCCGGAAATCCTTCGTGACGTATCCGCGCTCCCACGCCGCCGCCCGTTCCAGGCCTTGCGACGGTGCGCCCACGGCGCGCGAGGTTCCGGTGCGCGACCCATAGCGCGTCGGCCGGCTCGTCGTTGCCGGGCGTGACGGCTGTTCTTCGCGCTCCGGCGTCGATGAACGCGCCGCGGACGCCCGGCGGGATGCCTCGACGGCCCGGCGGGAGCGCGCGCGTACGCGGTGCTTTTTTGCCACGGGAGGACGAGGATAGCCGACCCCGTATGCTCCGCCGCGAATGCCCCTCGATGCCCAGGCGCTCTCCACGCTCGTCGTCGTACTGGCCGTCGTCGTCGTCGTGCTCGTCATTTGGGTTGCCTGGCTGCAGCGATCCGACGCTCTGCTGCGCCGGCGGCTGCGGCGGCTCTTCGGCGAGGGCGAAGGCGTGGGGCTCGACGAGCTCCTCGACCGGCAGTTCCGGCGCCTCGACACGGTCGCCGAGCGGGTGGAGGCGCTGAACCGGCTGCATCACGAGCTCGAGGGGCTCGCTCAGCGCAGCATCCAAAAGGTCGGCGTCGTGCGGTTCAACCCTTTTGCCGACACAGGCGGAGATCAGTCCTTCGCGGTCGCCCTCCTCGATGCCGAAGGCAACGGCGTCGTGCTCTCGAGCCTCCACGGCCGCGCCGACACCCGCATCTTCGCCAAGCCGGTGCAGGCCGGACGATCGAAACACGCGCTCTCGGATGAGGAGCAGGACGCGATCCGCAAGGCGCTGTCGCCGGCTGGCGCGTGACCGGCGCGACAAGACAAGCGGAGGAGCGCGCTCTCGCCATCGTGAACCCGGTCGCAGGGAACGGCGCCGGTGCTCGTATCGCGTCACGGATCGCGGCGGAGTTTCGCGCCCAGGGCATGCGCGTGGACGTCGTTCAGACCCCGGCGCCGGACGAAGCGGCGCGGCTCGCGCGTGAGGGCGCCGCGGACGGTTACCGAGTCATCATCGCGGCCGGCGGCGACGGCACCGCAAATGAGATCGCGAACGGGATCGCCGGCACCGGCGCCGCGCTCGCGCTCTACCCGATCGGCTCGGGGAACGATTTCGCGCGCGCGCTCGGTTACCCGCGGCGCCGACGCGACGTGCCCCGTTTCGTCCGGGCCGCGCAGTGGCGAACGATCGACGTTGGCGAGGTGAACGGCCGCGTGTTCGTGAATTCAGCCGGCGTCGGCATCGATGGGCATGTCGCGCAGCGCATCGCGGCGACCTCCCGTCTCGCCGGCAAGACCTTTGGCTACCTCGCGGGCTCGCTCGTCGGGATCGCCACGTACCGGCCGGAGCCGATGCGTGTTCTCGTGGACGGCGAGCTGCATACCGGCCGGTTCCTGACCGTCGTCGCCGCGAACGGCACGCATTTCGGATCGGGCATGCACGTCGCGCCACAGGCGTCGCTCGACGACGGTCAGCTCGACGTGCTCCTCGCCGGCGACCTGTCGCGGTGGTCGTCTCTCGTCGCACTCGGCAAGCTCTATCGCGGGACGCATGTCGATGGGAAGAAGATCGTGATGAAACGGGCACGGGTGATCGAGATCGAGCTCCTGCGACCGTTGCGGGCGCAGCTCGACGGCGAGACGACGACCGCTGAACGGTTCTCGATACGCGTGCGTCCCGGCGCGCTCGAGGTCCTGGCCCGGTGAAGCGCGCTGATCCGCGCCGCGCCCTTCCCTCGGTGGATGCGATCCTCCGGGCCGGACGGCCGAGCGAGATCGAGCGCGACCGCTTCACCAAAGCCGCGCGCGAGGTACTGGCGCGGGCACGCGCCGGCCGCGCCTCCGGCGACGCGGCGACGTTCGCGGCGGAGACACGCGCGGCTCTCGCGGAGCGCGAGCGCCTCACGCTGCGGACCGTCATCAATGCGACGGGCGTCGTGCTGCAGACGAACCTTGGCCGGGCGCCGCTCTCGCCGCGGGCGATCGCCGCGATCGCCGCGGCCGCCGGCGCCGTGAGCGTGGAGTACGACCTCGTGGCCGGAAAGCGCGGCGAACGGCACGGACACGCCGCGCGACTCCTCGCCGACCTCGCATCCGCTGAAGACGCGGTCGTGGTGAACAACAACGCCGCAGCGGTCCTCCTCGCTCTCGCCGCGCTCGCCTCGCGCAAGGAGGTCATCGTGGCGCGCGGGGAGCTGGTCGAGATCGGCGGCGGCTTCCGCATCCCCGACGTGCTCCGGCGCTCGGGGGCGAAGCTCGTCGAGGTGGGCACGACGAACCGCACGTACGCGCGCGATTACGCGAGCGCGATCAATGAGAAGACGGGAGCGATCCTCCGCGTGCACGCGAGCAACTTCAAGATCACGGGTTTCGTCGCGCGCGCGGAGGGACGGGAGCTCGCGGCGCTCGCGCGCGAGCACAACGTCGCGTTCATCCACGACCTTGGAAGCGGCACCTTCCTCGACACGTCCCGCTTCGGGCTCGGAAGGGAGCTCACCGTCGGAGAAGCGGTCCGAGAGGGCGCGGACGTCGTCACCTTCAGCGGGGACAAGCTCCTCGGCGGCCCGCAGGCGGGGATCGCGGTCGGACGGGTCGAGCGCATCGCGGCCCTCCGGACGCACCCGCTCATGCGCGCGCTCCGGCCCGACAAGCTGACCATCGCCGCCCTCCTCGCGACCCTCGAGACGTATCGCGACGGGGTTGCCGAGAAGGAGCTTCCGGTCTGGCGGATGATCGCCGCCTCGCCACGCGCGATCGCGACGCGCGCGCGCGCTCTCGCGGCGGTCCTGGCCTCGGCAGGAATTCCCGCCGAGACGATCGAGGTGCGCTCGACGGTCGGGGGTGGGTCGCTGCCCGAGGAAACGCAGCCATCCTTCGCCGTCGCCATCGGCGGCGCGTCGGCCACCCGCCTGGCACAGGCGCTCCGGTCCGCGGATCCGCCGGTCGTCGCGCGCATTGTTGAGGAACGGGTCGCACTCGACCTCCGGAGCGTCCTGCCTGAGGATGATGAGGTGCTCGCGCGCGCCGTCACCGGCGCGCTCGCAAAAGGGGGAGCAGATGGATCTTCGCGCCACCAAAACGGACCGGGCACCCGCGCCGGTCGGCCCGTATAGCCAGGCGATCATCGCCGGCGATCTGGTGTTTTGCGCCGGACAGCTCGCGCTGGACGCGCAGACCGGCCAGCTGGTCGGCGGTGACGATGTGCGTGCCCAAACCCGGCGGGTGCTCGACAATCTCGCCGCGGTTCTCGTCTCGGCTGACTCCTCGCTCGACCGCGTGACGAAGACGACCGTGTTCCTTGCGGACCTCGCCGACTTTCAGGCGATGAACGAGGTCTACGCAGAGCGATTCGGAACCCACAAGCCGGCGCGGTCCACGGTGGGTGCGGCTCTGCTCCGCGGGGCGAAGGTCGAGATCGAATGCATCGCGGTTCGCCGTAACGCCTAGCTCCGACACCAGCGCACGGGTCATCGCGACCGCGGGTCACGTGGATCATGGCAAGTCGACGCTGATCACCGCGCTGACCGGCATCGACCCCGATCGCCTCCGCGAGGAGCGCGAGCGCGGGATGACGATCGATCTCGGTTTCGCGTGGCTGACCCTCGCGGGTGGTGGCGCGGTTGGCATCGTCGACGTCCCGGGCCACCAGGATTTCATCCGCAACATGCTCGCGGGTGTCGGGCCGGTCGACGCGGTGCTGCTCGTGGTCGCGCTCGACGAGGGCGTGATGCCCCAAACGCGGGAGCATCTCGCGATCCTCGGCGTGCTTGGCGTCGACCGCGGGGTCGTCGCGCTTACGAAGCGCGATCTCGTCGACGATGAGTGGGCGTCGCTCGCGAGAGCCGACGTATCCGCGGCGCTGCAGGGCACACCGCTCGCGTCGGCGCCGATGGTCGAGGTGTCGGCGATAGACAAGACGGGTCTGGGCGAGCTTGTGTCCGCGCTCGAGACAGTCTTGGCGACCGCGCCGGCGCGTCGCGACCTCGGCCGGCCGCGCCTGGGGATCGACCGCGCCTTCACGCTCACCGGTTTCGGCACCGTGGTGACCGGGACGCTCGTCGACGGCTCGTTCGGTACCGGTGACGAGATCGAGATCCTGCCCACCGGTCAGCGGGCCCGAATCCGCGGGATCCAGACCCACAAACGCGTGCTCGACGCGGCGAGCCCGGGGAGCCGAGTCGCGCTGAACCTCGTCGGTGTCGAGAAGGACGAGCTGGAGCGCGGAATGGTCGTCGTCCGCCCCGGGACCCTCGTCCCGGTCTCGGTGGTGTCCGCGCGCGTCGTGGCCCTCGGCTCAGCGTCTGCAGCCATCACCCATGACGAAGCCGTCAAGGTCCACGCGGGTACCGCCGAGGTGATGGCCCGCGTATCGCTCCTCGAAGGCGCGACGCTCGAACCCGGCGCGAGTGGATGGGTGCAGCTTCGGCTCGCGGAGCCGCTCGCCGTCGCCGTCGGCGACCGTTTCGTGATCCGCCGGCCCTCGCCGCCCGAGACTCTGGGCGGGGGAGCGGTGGCCGACATCTCGGGCGAGCGGATGCGGCGACGGCGCGAGGCCGTCGCCGTCCTGGAGCGGCGCAGCGCGCCGACCGCGGGCTCGCGGCTCCTTGCCGCGCTCGATGTACCGCGCACGCTCGTGGACGCCGCGGCACGGGGTGGTCTGGATGCGTCGGAGCGCGACGCCGCCGCGAGCGAGCTCATCGAAAGCGGCCGCGCGGTTCCGCTCGCCGACGCCCTTCTCGCGCGCGACTCATTCGAAGCCCTCGCGACGCGGGTCGAGCGAACGCTCGCCGCGACACATCGGCGGTCGCCGCTTCGCGCGGGCGCGCCACGCGAGGAGCTCCGGTCGTCGCTGGACCTCTCGCCAAAACGCTTCACCGCGCTCGTCGAGCACCTCGTCGGTGAGGGGCGGATCGCCGAGCGGGGAAGCGCGCTCGCGTTGCCCTCACACGCGCCGACCCTGACGTTGGCCCAGGAGTCGGCATGGTCGCGCGCGCGAGCGGCCCTCGGCCGCGAGCCGCTTCAGCCTCCCTCGCCCGCTCAGCTCGAGTCGGAGTACGGCCTCGACCGCGAGCTCGTCGCGGCGCTGGCCGAGCGCGGCGACCTCGTCCGCATCGGTACGGAGGCCGTGTTCCTGCCAGACGCCGTCGCACGCTTCGCGGAGACGGTCGTGACCGAGCTCGCAGCAACCGGGACGATCACCGTCGCCCGCGCCCGAGACCTCACGGGCTCGAGCCGAAAGCACGTTCTCCCGCTCCTCGGCTTCCTCGACGATCGCGGTCTGACGCGCAGGTCAGGCGACGATCGGATCCTCGTCCTCCCACCAGAGCAGGCGCGCGAGCGCGTCGCTAGGCTCATCGATCGAAAGAAGGTCGCTCCATGAGATTTCGTGCCGTTCGCGCCTCGCAGCTCGGAAAGGTCGACGCGATCGTCGTCCCGCTGTTCGCCGGCGTCGAGCCACCGGCGTGGCTTTCGCGCCCGACGCGCGCGGCGATCGCCCGGTTGCTCAAAGAGGAGCAGGGCGTGACGAGGCTCTACGGTGTGAACACACTTCACGAAGAGCCGCGCGTCGTCATCGTCGGTGCCGGCAAGCCAGGACAGCTCGACGCAGAGCGCGCGCGCAATGTCGCGAGCGCGGGTATCCGCGCCCTCTGGCGATCGTCTGTGCGCAAAGTCGCCATCGCGGTCGCACCCGATTCGATCGGCGAAGAGCGCGCTGCGCAGGCCGCCGTCGAGGGCGCGATCTACGCGATGTGGCGCCCTGAAGCGCACCGCACCCGCGAAGAGGAGCGGCGTCTTCCGGATATCGACCAGGTCTCTCTCGTCACCGAGAAGGCGGTCACAGACGCGATCGACCGTGGCAGCGCGGTCGGTGAAGCGACCAACGTCGCCCGTCGCCTTGCGAACGAGCCCGCGAACCGCATGACCCCGACGCTCGTCGCCGAAGCGGCGAAGGAGGTCGCGAAAGAGGCCGGCGTCCGCGTCGAGGTCCTCGACGCCGACCGCTGCCGCGCCCTCGGAATGGGGAGCTTTCTGTCGGTCGCGCAGGGCAGCCACGAGCCGCCCCGCTTCATCGTGATGCGCCACCGCGGACGCGGCGGCTCCGGGTATGACCTCGGCCTGGTGGGGAAGGGGATCACCTTCGATTCCGGCGGGATCTCGATCAAGCCCGCGGACAACATGCATCACATGAAAGCCGACATGACCGGCGCGGCCTCGGTCATCGCGGCCCTCGCGGCGATCGGGAAGCTCGGTCTCAAGGTGAACGTGATCGGCGTGGCGCCCTGCACCGAGAACCTGCCCGGCGGCGGCGCGACCAAACCCGGAGACGTTTTCACCGCGATGAGCGGCAGGACCGTGGAGGTGATCAACACGGACGCGGAGGGTCGGCTCGTGCTCGTCGACGGCATCACCTACGCGCAGCGCGAGGGCGCCAAGCGCGTCGTCGACGTGGCGACGCTGACCGGCTCGATCGCGGTCGGCCTCGGCCAGCACTTCAGCGGGCTCTTCGGCAAGCCGGATTCCTTCGTCGACATCGTCCGCGAGACGGCGTCGGCCGCAGGCGATCGCATGTGGCCGATGCCGCTGACCGATGAGTACCGCGACGAGGTCAAGGGTGAGGTGGCCGACATCCGGAATAGCACCGGCGCGCGGACGGGCGGCGCCATCACCGCCGCGGCCTTCCTCGAGTCCGCCGTGGAAGAGGGGACCGAGTGGGCACACATGGATATTGCCGGGACCTTCTGGTTTGACCGGGACCGCCCGCACGCTCCCAAGGGACCTCAGGGTCCGGCAGTTCGTACTCTGATCGCTCTTGCAGAGCGCTACGCGCAAGACCAACAATAGAACACATGGTCTATCGCCGTCCAGCAAGCGGGGCGGCCCGACCGAAACCCTCTTTACGCGGCGGCGGACCCCCCGGCCTCCGGCCGGTGCCCCACCGCGCGGGGGCCCTCGGTCGGGCCGCCGTTTTGGCCCGGCGATCCCACTCGCTCGAGATCGCCTGAGATGACTGAGCAGCTCAGCTTCAGACTCGGCGAGCCGCGTCCGGACATTCTTCAGGGTCTCCAACCGGAGCAGCGGCTCGCGGTCGAGCATGGTGCCGGTCCGCTGCTTGTCGTCGCGGGAGCGGGCACCGGGAAGACGCACGTGCTCACCGCACGCATCGTCCATCTCATCACCTCGGGTGCGGCGAAGCCGCACGAGATCCTCGCGGTCACCTTCACCGAGCGCGCTGCCGCCGAGATGCAGGAGCGCGTCGACATCAATACGCCGATCGGCTTGAACGACGCCGTGATCCGCACGTTCCATGGATTCGGCGACGAGGTCTTCCGCGAGTTCGCCCTCGAGCTCGGTCGGAGCGGCGAGCTGCGTGTCCTGTCGCCCGCGGAGCAGGTGATCCTGGTGCGCGAGCATCTCTACGGCTGCGCGCAGTGTGAGATCGCGCTGCCGCTCAAGCGTTATCGGCCGGCCGGCGATCCGCTGCAGCACGTGCGTGCCCTCCTGGATCTCTTCGGACGCGCGCGCGACGAGGACGTCTCGCCGGAGGCGTACGTCGCCTATGCGAAGTCGCTTCGCGAGGCGGTGGGGGATTCGCTCGATGCCGATGTCAAAGCGGACGAGGCGGCCTCACATGAAGAGCTCGCGGCGACCTACGACGCCTACACGCGGATAAAGGATCGGCACGGCGTGGTGGACTTCGGTGATCAGATCGCGCTCACCCTGAAGCTGCTGCGCGAGCATCCAGCGGCGGCCGCGCGACTCCGCAGCCGTTTCCGCTACATCCTCGTCGATGAGTTCCAGGACACGAACGACGCGCAGTTCGAGCTTCTCCGACTTCTCGCCGAGCCTCACCGCAACCTGACCGTCGTGGGGGACGATGACCAGTCGATCTTCGCATGGCGTGGCGGAACGCTCCGCAACTTCGACCGCTTCCGGGAAAGCTATCCCGATCACACCACCGTCCCGCTCATCGAGAACCGGCGTTCGTCGCAGGGTCTTCTCGACGCGGCCTACCGGCTCATTACCAAGAACCCCGACCGGCTCGAGACAACGCTGGGGATCGACAAGCGGCTCCGCGGCCGGCCCTCGAATGACGACCTCGATGTGGACCACATCCAAGAGGTCACCGGAGTCGAAGAGGCCGAGCGCGTGGCGGACCTGATCGCACGCGAGGCGGTTCGGCGGCAGCGACGGTTCGGTGACTTCGCGATCCTCGTCCGGAACAACTCCGACGCGACGCCGTTCCTCCATGCCCTTGCGCAAAGACAGATCCCCACGCACTTCTCAGGCGGCGGCCAGCTCTATGAGCGTCCCGAGATCCGCCTCCTCATATCGTTCCTTTCGGCGGTCGCGCTTCCGTCCGATTCGCGACACGTCTACAACCTCGCGGTCTCGCCGCTCTACGGATTTCCGGCGGACGATCTCGCGCGCGCGATGGAGGGAAGCGGCAGGCGGCAAAAACCGCTTCGCGAGGTCTTCGAAGAGATCGCCGCTGACAAGACAGCCGCGGGCGCGGAGGCCGTGGCCTCGGCGAAGCGGTTGGTCGAGGATCTCGGACACTACGCGGCGAGAGCGGCCGAGCTCAGCACCGCCGCGCTCGTCTTCGAGTTCCTCGATCGCTCGAAGCTTCTCGCTCGCTACCTCGAGCCAGACTCGACGCTCGTCGAGGAGCAGGCCCGAAACGTCGCGAAGTTTCTGCGTCTGATCCAGAGCGCCGGGCGAGCCCTGGCGACCGATCGCGCGTCCTTCTTCGTGCCGCATCTCGAGCTCCTGCGCGAGGCGGGGGACGATCCGGTCGCCGCGGACTTCGAGACCTCCCACGAGCAGGTCAACGTGCTCAGCGTCCACAAGGCAAAGGGACTCGAGTTCGGCATGGTCTTCCTGGTCCACGCGACCGACGAGCGCCTCCCCGGTCAGGCGCGTCTGGATCCCTTCCGGTTGCCGGATGCGTTGACGCGCATGCCGCCACCGGACCGCGAGCGGCACATCGCCGAGGAACGGCGCCTCGCGTATGTGGCCATGACACGCGCGAAGGACACCTTCTATTTCACGAGCGCGATCGACTACGGCTTCCAGCGGGCCGCTCGCCCAAGCCGCTTCATCGCGGAGGCGCTCGGTCGCGAGCCATCCCGTTTGAGCTCGCGGCTCCAGGTGGCCCAAGAGCTCGAACGGTTCCAGCATCCACCCCGGGAGGCCGACGCGCCGCTGCCGGCACTCGGAGCCGACGACGTTCTAACGGTCTCGTATGAAGCGATCGACGATTACCAGAAGTGCGCTCTTCTCTATCGCTTCAAGCACGTCCTCCAGATACCGACGCTGCCGACGCCGCAGATGACCTACGGGCTCGCGCTTCACGAAGCGGTACGGGACTACCTCCGCCGAAAGCGTGACGGCGCGGAGCCCGATCTCGCCGAGGTCCAGGCGGTCTTCCGCGCGGCGTGGCTCGCCGAGGGCTTCATCAGCCCGGCGCACGAGAGCGAGCGATTCCAGGCAGGACTCGCCTCGCTGCGGCGGTTCTACGAGCAGGAGCGGGGACTGCCGCCGCCGGATCTTGTCGAGCAGCGCTTCAGCTTCATGCTCGGAAAGGACCGCGTCGTGGGTCGGTGGGACCGCGTCGATCGGACTCCGAACGGCGCCGTCGTCATCGACTACAAGGCGGGCGCCGACGAAGAGGGAAGTGGGCGCGCGCAGCGGTCGGCGAACGAGAGCCTCCAGCTGCGGCTCTACGCGTTGGCGCACGAGCGCGTCTACGGGGAACGGCCGATCCAAACGGCGCTGCACTTTCTGGAGAGCGGTGAGCGCGGCACGGTCACGCCGACCGAGGACAGCATCGGCGCGGTCCGCGGCCTGGTCACGGGTACGGCGGCGCGGATCCGCGCGCGGGAATTCGCGCCGAACCCGAAGGGTCTACGGACGTGCCAGCAGTGTCCGTACCACCAGATCTGCCCGAGCTCACTCACCGCGCGGGCCAGCACGACGGCGGCGGTGCCGGTCGGCTAGGCGTCATTGCGCACAGACAGGCGCTGCAATCAAAAAAGGGAGCAGGGACGAATGCCCTGCTCCCTTTGTCGTCGTCGGTTCGCTACGCCGCGGCGGAAACCCGCCTGTGGCTGCGCAGCAGCTGCGCGAGGCGCACGCTCCCACCGATGGCGATCAGTCCAGCGAGGAAGGGGATCGCCTGCGAGATGGGATCGCTCGTTGCCGGAAGAGTGGTCGGCGTCGCCTGCGTGTCGGACGCGACGACCGGCCCGAGCACCGTGATGGCCCCCAGGTCAAAGGGTGCGAAGTAGGTGCCCTGCGTTGCCTGCCAGGTGTAGCTGCCAGCCGCGGGGAAGTAGACGTTCGCGACGTAGTGGCCCGCCGGCCCCTGCGGCGTCGCCGGGTACGAGAGGACCTTGCCGGTCCCGTTGCGGATGACGATCTCGGCGACGTCGGCTTTGTACGGCTCGACACCGTCCATGAGGATCATGAAGCCGACGGGGATCATCTGCCCCGCGTGAAGGCCTCCGGGCGGGAGCGCGTCCAGCTTCGTGACGGCCCCCTCCTTGCCGAGGGCGGTGCCGGCGAGCGCGCCGAGCGTGAGGAGCGTCCCGATCGCCAGGATCTTTATGCGTCGCATGCGTTCCTCCGAGCGGTGGCTGCATGGCCCTTGCGCCACTCAGCCTCCATACAACTCGCCGCTTCGGAGGTTCCGTCCCTGCGCAAGGACGGGCCTCAGGCGGCGGCAGCCTCCGAGCTGAGCGGCGTGCGGCGGGGGACGCGGACGATCGTCAGGAGCAGGATCAGGGCGATCGCGATGTTGATCGCGAGCATGGCGAAGATGCCGCGGTAGCCGAGACGCGGGAGGAAGAGCTCGGCCGCGACGACGATCGACAGCGGGATCGCGACCGAGTCGGCCGCGGCCTTGAGGCCGGCGAACACGCCGGTCTCATCGGACGGAATGAGCTCGGTCAGGAGCGGCCAGCTCATCGCGGTCGCGGCGCCGTTGCCGATGCCGGCGAGGACGACCACCACGATCGTCTGGGGAAGATCGGTCACGAGCGTCCCGCCGATCGCCGCGACCACGAGGACTCCCCAGCCAGCGGCGAGGACGCCGCGGCTTCCGAAACGCTCGGCGAGCTTGCCCGAGACGAACGCCGACATCGCGGTGATGAACATCGTGAGCCCGGCCACAGCGAAGGCGATGTCCTGCGTCTGATGGATGTCCTCGATGAGGAAAAGGGTGAGAAAGGGGACGACCGCGTTAATGCCGAATTGGTAGACGAAGCCCGTCAGCAGATAGCGCATCGCCTGGGTGTGGCTGGCGATCGCCGCGACGTATTCGCGGAAGGAATGATGTTCGGCGTGGACAACCGCGTCACGGCGTTCTCTGATGCCGAATATGGTTGCGCCAAACGAGAGGACTAACACGGCGGCCACGAGCGCGTACGTCCAGAGAGGCACCTCCCCGGCGGCGGCCGCGGCGCGGGAAATGATGACGAGGAAGATGACCTGAGCCAGCACCTGCACGCCGGTCGAGACTCCGGAGAGGAAACCTCGCTCGCGGACCGGAGCGACGTCCGCCAGAAGGGCGGCGTACGGGTCGACGGCCGCGTTGAAAAAGATCGAGAAGAGGAAGATCGCGATGGCGAGACCGAGGAGTGTGTGGACGTAGAAACCGGCGAGGAGGAAGAAGAGCGCGGAGAGCGGGATCCCGACGAGCATGAAGGGGCGGCGTCGGCCCAACGGCGTCCAGATGCGGTCGGAGATCGCACCGACGGTGGGCTGGACGATCACTCCTTCAATGCTTCGGGTACTCGAGAGGAGTCCGGTGAGCAGGTCGGGCGCGCCGAAGCTCTTGAGGATCGTCGGCAGGATGAAGTTGTTGAAGGCGAAGAACGCTCCGGTGCCGATCGAGGCCGCCGAGTAGAGCGCGGTCGTCTTCTTGTCGAGCGCTTCCATGAGGGCGTGGTTGTACCGCACCTGGCAAGCGCGTCTGTGCGCGAGCCGACTGTCCGGGCGTCGCAGCGATCGCGGAATGTCCGCTTCGAACACTTGTGCTAACGGCCCTGGCCAACGACAATCGCCGCGTGGACGGATCGATTCTCGTCGCCGTCGCCGTGCTGGTCGTCGGACTTGCCGCCATTGCCGCGGTGGTCGTGATCACCGCGCGACTACGTCGCGACGACGGATCGGCGCTCCGCGACGGCCTCCGCGTGGAACTGCAAGCCGCGCAACAGGGATGGCAGGGACAGGTCGAGCTTCTCGCGCGCTCCGTGGGAGAGCTTCGTTCGGACCTGAGCCGCTCTCTTGGCGCAACCGAGCAGCAGCTGGCGAGCCAGGCCGGGACGACCCACCGGACGCTTACCGATCTGTCGCGGCAACTGGGGAGCCTCGGCGAGCAGAGCCAGCGGATCGGGGAGCTTGCCAAGGACATCGGCTCGCTGCAGGACCTGCTCCGCGCGCCGAAAGCACGCGGCGGATTCGGCGAGCTCCTTCTCGAGCGGCTCCTCCACGACGCGCTGCCGGCTGGCGCCTATGAGGTGCAATACACGTACAAGGACGGCTCGCGCGTCGACGCGATCGTCCGCTACGCGGGTCGCATCGTGCCGATCGACGCGAAGTTCCCCAATGAAACCTGGAACGCGCTCGCCAACGCCGCCGACGAGGCCGAGCGCCGCACCAAGAAGCGCGCCTTCCTCCAGCAGGTCCGGCGGCATGTCGACGCGGTCGGCCGGTACGTCTCGCCGGCGGATGGCACGATCGACTTCGCCCTCATGTACATACCGTCGGAGTCGATCTACTACGACCTCGTGCTGCGCGAAGAGGAAGGGGAGCCCGACCTGCGCGCGTACTGTGCGGAGCGCAAGGTCATCCCCGCGTCTCCGAATACGCTCCTCGCGTACTTGCAGGTCGTCGCGCTCGGCGTGCGCGGGCTCGCGATGCAGGAGCGCACGCGGGAGCTGCAGCAGGGCGTGGCCGCGGTACGCCGTGAGTTCGAGCGCTTCGTCGAGCTGCACGATCAGCTCGGCCGTCATCTCGAGAACGCGACAAAGAAGTTCGACGAGACCGATCGCGCGCTCTCGCGCGCATCGAGCGCGATCGAGACGCTCGCGCAAGCGCCGATCGCGGCGGGCGGAGAGCAGGTCGCGCTTCCGCTGCGAATGGAGCCGCGCAGGGAGACCGAAGAGAGCTGATCAGGCAGGTCCTCGCTCTCGGGACGTTGGCCGCGGCCGCCGCGGTGATCTTCCTCCTGCTGACGCGCGATCCAACCGAGCCGCTCGCGGTGGCGGCGGTGATCGGGGGCTCGTCCATCGCCATCGGCTGCGCCGTGGCACTCGTCGGCGTTGCCGTGGAAGAGCGTGACGCCACGCTCGCGCGTCCGCGCCCGCGACACCCGCGTCGCTTCCCGGCGGTTCGCCGGGGGGTCGAGATCGGAGCTCTCGTGGCGGCGCTCGGCCTGCTCCGCTCCATCGACGGCCTCACCATCATCACGGGCGGGTTCGTTCTCGCCGGATTCGCCCTGGCCGAGATCGTTCTCAGCGCGTCATCGACCACGGCGCGTTCGGGGTAGCCTCAGACCGACTTGGACACCGCGGCGCGCAAGAAGCGGATCGGCGAGCGCGTCGACGCGCGCGCGAAAGCGCTCGATCGGCTCGCGCTCGAGATCCACGCGCGGCCTGAGCTCGCGTTCCAGGAGCGGTTTGCCTCCGGATCGCTTGCGGATTACCTCGAATCGGAGAAGGTGACGGTCCAGCGCGGCGCCGGAGGTCTCGAAACGGCGTTTGTCGCCGAGACCGGCTCGGGTGGACCGGTCGTCGCGATACTTGGCGAGTACGACGCCCTGCCGGGGATCGGGCATGGGTGCGGTCACAACCTCATGGGCACGGCGGCGGTCGGGGCCTTCCTCGCGCTTCGCGACACGCTCGACGGTGTCCGCGGCCGCGTGCGCGTCATCGGTTGCCCCGCCGAGGAGAGCGGCAACGGCAAGGTCCATCTCATGAACGGTGGTGCGTTCGAGGGCGTGGACGCGGCCCTCATGTTTCACCCCGGCGACCGGGACGAGATCGACCCGCTCATGCTCGCGATGGTCAACCTCGACGTGGAGCTTTTGGGCAAGGCCGCGCACGCCGCGGCCGAGCCGCACGACGGAGTGAACGCGCTCGACGGCCTCATGCTCGGTTGGAATGCGATGTCGGCGCTTCGCCTCCTCGTTCGCAGCGACTCGCGGATCCACGGGATCATCACCGACGGCGGAAAGGCCGCGAACATCATTCCGGATCGGGCGGCCGCGCGCCTCATGGTCCGCTCGCCGGATAACACGTACCTCGCTGATCTCCGGCGCCGGGTCCTCGCCTGCTTCGAGGGCGCGGCGCTCGCGACTGGCGCGGAGCTGCGCCCGGCGTGGAGCGAGATCTGCGAGACGGTCAACACGAACCGTCCGCTCGGGGAGGCGTTCGCCGAGAACATCCGGACGCTCGGACGGACGATGCAGGCGCGCCGTCCCGCGGACACGCACGGGTCCACCGATATGGGCAACGTGACGACGGTGATCCCGGGGATCCATCCGTTTCTTTCGATCACCGAGGGTCCGGTGCCCGGGCATTCCATCGCGTTCACCGAGGCGGCGCGTGCGCCACGCGCGCTCGAGACGATGCACCTCGCCGCGAAGGCCCTCGCGATGACGGCCCTCGACGTGCTCAGCGAGCCCGCGCTCCTCAAGCGCGCGAGGGAGGTTCACGACGGCCGAATCGCGTGACTGGCTCGGCGCCGAGCGCGATCCCTCGGAGGCGGCACGCCTCGCCGCTCTCTACGACCTCGGAATCGCGCCGCTCGAGGGCGGGCCCGACGTCGAATGGTTCAGCGCGCTCGCGCGGCGCACCGGCGGTCCGATCCTGGAGCTCGGTTGTGGCACCGGGCGTATCACCGTCCCGATCGCGCAGGACGGCCATCACATCGTCGGCCTCGACCGCTCCGCCGCGATGCTCGAGCGCGCCGAACGTCGAGCGCGCCGAGCGAACGTCGAGGTCCGGTGGGTCGAAGGCGACATGCGCGCGTTCTCGTTCAACGAGGCATTCGCGCTCATCTTCGTCGCGTTCAATTCGTTCCTCATGCTCGACGCGGACGATCGCTGGGCCTGCCTGGCCCGAGTGCGCGAGCACATGGCGCCGCGGGGTCGGGTGGCGATCGACGTGTTCCAGCCCGATCCCGCGATCATCGCCGGCTTCGATGGCGCCGTCATCGACGAGTGGGAGCGCGTGGATCCAGAAACGGCCCGCGCCGTTCGCAAGTTTTCGTCCAGTCACGCCAACGTTGACGGCGTGACCCAGCGCTTCTGGCACGACGAGACGGCCGATGACGGAACGGTTCATCGGATCGGTGGGACGATGGCGCTGCATTACCTCTACCGCCGGGAAGTCGACCTGCTCTTCTCGGAGGCAGGGTTCAACATCGAGACGCTCCACGGCGACTACGACGGGAATCCCGCGGACGCGCGATCGCAAAAGCTGCTCGTCGTGGCTAAGCGGAAGGAACGCGGACAGGGACGAGAGCGGCGGCGCTCTTGACGGATCTGCTCATCCGCGGCGGGACCGTGATTGACGGGACGGGCGCGCCCGGCTCGCGCGCGGATGTCGCGGTCGCGGGCGGACGCATCGCGGCGATCGGCCCCGAGCTACCGAAGGACGGAGCGCGGATCATCGATGCTGACGGTCGCGCCATCGTCCCGGGGTTCATCGACATTCACTCGCACTCCGACGAGGCGATGTTCGTCAACGACGCGCTCGAGAGTGCGCTGCACATGGGGGTGACGCTCGTCGTGTGCGGGAACTGCGGTGGGTCGTCGGCGCCGGTGAGCGGTCTGGCCGAGGCCGAGCTCGACCGGGAGCTCTCTCGTCTCAACGTCCAGCGGACGTGGGCATCCTTCGGCGAGTACGCCGACGCCGTGGACGAGGTCAAGCCGGCGATCAACGTGTGCTCGTTCGTGGGCCACGGCACGCTTCGGTCATGCGTCATGGGCGCGGACGACCGCGCGCCGACCAGGGAGGAGCTCGCGCGAATGCGCGCACTCTTGGCGAAGTCGATGGATGAGGGCGCGATCGGGCTTGCGTCAGGGCTCATCTACCCGCCGAGCGCCTTCGGGACCACCGACGAGCTCGCCGCGCTCTGCGAGGTCGTACGGGACAAGGGCGGCCTCTACGCGAGCCACATCCGCAACGAATCGACGAAGCTCCTCGATGCGGTCGAGGAGAACCTCGAGATCGGCCGCCGCTCCGGCGTGCGTGTCGAGCTCTCGCATCACAAGGCGTCCGGACAGAAGAACTGGGGCAAGGTCAAGGAGTCGACGGCGTTGATCGAGCGCGCGCGCGCGGACGGCGTCGACGTCACCGCGGACCAGTACCCCTACACCGCGTCATCGACTGGCCTTGCGGTGACGATCCCGAACTGGGTTCACGAGGGCGGTACCGCGCGGATGTGCGAGCGCCTCCGCGACCCCGCCGTGCGTGCGCGGATCCGGAACGAAGAGGTCGAGACCGGGCGCGCCTTCGACCGCATCGTCATCGCGCGAGCCCGTCTGCACCCGGAGTGGGCCGGAAAGAGCGTGCAGCAGCTCGCCGATGAGGCGGGACGCGATCCGCTCGAATGGTCGTGCGACGCGCTGATCGAGCACGATGGCGCCGTCGACATCGTTCACCACTCGATGAGCGAGGACGACGTGCGCTTCGTGATGGCGAAGGAATGGATTTGCATCGGCAGCGACTCACGGGCCAACGCGCCCTACGGTCCACTCTCGTTCGGCAAGCCGCACCCCCGCTCGTACGGTACGTTCCCCCGCGTCCTCGGCCGCTACGCGCGCGACGAAAAGGTGCTGCGCCTCGAGGATGCGGTCCGCAAGATGACCTCGCTGACCGCCTCCCGCCCGCGGGTCCGCGACCGCGGCGTCGTGCGCGAGGGCGCATGGGCCGACCTCGTCGTGTTCGACCCGGCCCGCGTCATCGACGCTGCGACGTACGACGATCCGCACCGGTACCCGATCGGGATCGACTACGTGTTCGTGAACGGGGGCGTCGCGCTCGAAAACGGCGAGACGACGCGCGCGCGTCACGGACGATTCTTGCGTCAGGGGCGGGACCTCGGCGGCCGATGAAGGTCGCGATCCTCGCCGAGGGACAGTTCGCGCGGGCCACCGCGAAGACCGCTATCGGGGTCTTGCGATACGCGCCGTTCGAGGTGGTCGCCGTCATCGACTCGACGAGGGAGGGGAAGGACGCGGCCGAATGCGTCGGGGTCGGGAGGGGCGTGCCCGTCATCGCGGACGTGGACCAGGCGATCGCCCGCGGCGCGACCGTCCTCCTCATCGGCACCGCCGCGGCCGGCGGTCGCATCCCCGACGGCTATCGACCGGCGCTCGCGCGGGCGCTGGAGCGTGGCGTCGAGGTCTGGAACGGATTGCACGAGCGGGTCCTTGCCGATCCCGAGCTTGCCGCCGCGGCGAAGCGCGGTGGTGCGAAGGTGCGCGAGCTGCGCGAGCCACCCGCGGACCTGCCGATCGGCGGCCATCGCGCTCGTCGGGAAGCCGCGCGCATCGTCCTCACGGTCGGTTCTGATGCCGCGGTGGGGAAGATGACCGCATCCCTCGAGATCGTCGCGGCCCTTCGGCGCATGGGCGAGCGCGCCGAGTTCGTCGCGACCGGACAGACCGGGATCGCGATCGCCGGCGGCGGCATAGCGGTCGACGCCGTCGTGGCTGACTTCATCGCCGGCGCGGTAGAGCTCATGGTCTGCGAGGCCGCGGAGCGGACGGACTGGGTGGTCGTCGAGGGCCAGGGCTCGCTGACGCACCCCGGTTTTTCCGGCGTGACGCTCGGCCTGCTGCACGGGACCGCGCCCGACCTGATGGTCCTGTGCCACGAGGCGATGCGGAACAACGTCAAGGGATACGACGATCGCCAGCCACTCCGCTCGCTGCGCGAGTACGTCCGCATCTACGAGGAAGCGGCCGCGTGGCGCCGGCCGCCGGGCTACCCGCCGGCGCGGGTCTTCGCCGTGGCGCTGAACACAGCCGATGTGAGCGAGAAGGTCGCCTACGCGGCGATCCAGAACGCCGCCGCCGAGACGGGGCTTCCTGCCGCCGATCCGATCCGCGAAGGGGCGGGGGGTGCCGACCGCATCGCACAGGCGCTTCGCGAAGGGGTCCCCGTATGAACGTCATGGTCCGGACCGTCGAGCTCCATCTCGCCGTGCCGTTCGCGATCAGCCGCGCCACACACACGACGAAGAAGGTCGTACTCGTCGAGCTCCGCGAGGGAGACCGCGTGTCCCGTGGCGAGGGCGTGCCGGACGCGTTCTTCGGAGAAACGCCGGAGTCCGTCGAGCGCGACATCCGCGGGGCGATCGAAGCGCTGTCGGAGGATCCGATGGACCTGACGAGCCTGGGCGCCGCGCTCGAGCGCCGATTCCCGCACGGCGGGGCGGCCTGCTGCGCGATCGACGTGCTCGCCCACGATCGCGCATCGCAGGCCGCGGGCGTGACCCTGCGAGATTTTCTCGGGCTCGCCGCTGGCGAGCCACCGCCGACGTCGTTCACGATCGGGATCGCCGAGCCCGCCGTCATGGCCGAGCGTGCCGCGAAGGCCGCGGCCGACGGCTTCACCGTCCTCAAGGTGAAGCTTGGCCACGGCGATAGCATCGCCGCGCTGACCGCGATCCGCGGGCGCTTCTCTGGGACTATCCGCGTCGATCCGAACGCCGCCTGGACCGCCGATGAGGCCCCAGCGCGCATCGCCAAGCTCGTGCCATTCGATCTCGAGTTCGTCGAGCAGCCGATCGATCCGAAGGACATCGCGGGCCTCCGCCGGGTGCGCGAGGCGTCGGCGCTGCCGATCGTCGCCGACGAGGCGGCGGTCCGCGCGAGCGACGTCCAGGGCCTCATCGGCGCGTGCGACGGCATCAACGTGAAGCTTCAGAAATGTGGCGGAGTCGCCGCGGCGCGCGCGATGATCGCGGCGGCGCACGACGGAGGACTGAAAGTGATGCTCGGATGCCGAGCCGCCGAGACGAGCGTCGCGATCGCCGCGGCGGCGCATCTCGCTCCGGCGGTGGAGTGGGCCGACCTCGATGGCAACCTTCTTATCACCGACGATCCGTTTCGCGCGGTCGGCGTGAAGGCGGGTCGTTTCGTGTACTCGGGTCGGCCCGGTCTCGGCGCGATCCCCGCGTGACGACGACGCACCGAGTCGAGGTCGCGAGCTTCGCGATCGCGTTCGTGGTCTTCGGGCTCGTCGCGCTCGCGCTGGTATGGAGCGGCGACTGGGCGTATTCGTTTCTCGCGAACCTCAACGGAGTGAAGCAGACGTCGTTCCTGATTGGCGGCGTTTTCGACCCGCGTCGGGTCGAGACGCCGCTCGATCTTGCGACGGTGATCGCGTGGCATCACGCCTGGGCGAGCTACGTGACGGGCCTCTCGTCGATACCCGCGATCTCCTGGGGCCCCGACCCGATCTTCTCGAACGCAGAGTCCGCGCATATGGCGGACGTGCGCACGGTCTTCCGCGGCGCAGAAGTCGCGGCGGTGCTTGCGCTCATCGTCGGCGCCTACCGCATCGCACGCGCCCGCCGGCGCGGCGGTGCGTTGCGCCTCGTACGCGCGGGTGCGCTGGTTGCAGCCGGGATCGTCGCCATCATCGGCGTGGCCGCGGCCGTCGCGTTCGATCCGCTGTTCCTCCTCTTCCACGACGTCTTCTTCCCCCAAGGCAACTTTCTGTTCGACCCGGCGACGAGCAACCTGCTCCGGCTGTATCCGGAGTGGTACTGGCAGGGCATAACGGCCGGCGTGGGAGTGTCGTTCGTCGCGCTCGCGCTCCTTGCCGCCTTGACATCCCACAGCGCGCTCCAGCGGCGGTCGAACACATACACTCGCGCCGCATGAAACGAGTCCTGCTCATCGAGGACCTGCCCCAGGTCGCTCAGCACCTCCAGCAGATGCTCTCCCGTGAGAAGGAGGCTGAGCTCGTCGCCGTCGAGAGCGAGAGCGATGCCGCTCTCGTGCGCGTGACGACCGAGAAACCGGACGCTGTCCTCATCGATGCGCTTCTCTCCGGCAAGAACTCCGGCTTCGACATCGCCAAGCGCGTCCGAGCCGCCTCGCCGGGAACGAGAATCGTCATGGTCACCGTCCCGCAGCGCCCCATAGACCCGAAGCCGGACCAGGGCATCGACGCCGTCTTTGTCCTTCCGGGCGGCGCGAACGAGCTCGCCACCGCGCTCGCGATCGGCAAACGGGATGTCCGGCTCAAGGGCCGCATGATCGTGTGCTTCTCTCCGAAGGGCGGATCGGGAAAGACCACGATCGCCATCAACCTCGCGACGATCCTGCGGCGGCGCGGCCACTCAGTGGCTCTCATGGATGGGGTCATGCAGTTCGGCTCGGTCCGTCACTCGCTTCAGGTGCCACCCGCCACGCGCTCGATCGTCGATCTCCCGACGGGTCAAGGGATGCGAACATCACTGTCCGAGGTCCTGTGGGAAGGTCCGAGCGGCGTCGCCGTGCTGCTCGGCCCGCCCCGTCCCGAAGAGGCCGAGCTCATGGCCGCACCCGATGTCGCGATGGCCATGCAGCTCCTGGCCGAAGATCACGACTACGTCATCGTGGACGCGCCGTCGAGGCTCGGCGAGGAGACCCTCGCGATGCTCGACGTCGCCGACGTGATCCTGCTCGTTGTGACGTACATGCAGGCGTCGATCGCGAATACGCGCGCGGCGGTCGACACCTTCGAGGCGCTCGGCTACAAGGGTAGGATCCCGATCCTTCTCGTCGTAAATCAGGCCGACAGCGCAGCCGGCATGTCGAAGGGCGGCATCGAGAACACCCTCAACCTTCCCGTCGTCGGGGAGATCCCGACAGACTGGAAGCTTGTCGCCGAGTCCCTCAACAAGCAGCAGCCGTTCGTGCTCTCGTCGCCCAACGCCGCCATCTCGAAGGCGATCGACGCCCTCGCGAACGCGCTCGTCCAGCAGCAGCGCCGCTAGACCTCCGGTGAACGGGGCCGCCGACCGGCCGATCGGCGTGTTCGACTCGGGCGTCGGTGGGCTCACCGTCCTGCGCGAGCTCCGCCGGCAACTCCCGAGCGAGTCGACCATCTACCTCGGCGATGAAGCCCGGATGCCGTACGGCCCGCGCGAGCCGGCGGAGGTCGTTGGGTTCACCCGCGAGGCCATGCGCTGGTTCGCGCGGGCCGACTGCAAGCTCGTGGTGATCGCTTGCAACACGGCCACCTCCGTCGCCCTGGAAACGGTGCGCGACGAGTTCCCGGTGCCGACGATCGGCGTGATCCGGCCCGGCGCGGCCGCGGCCCTGACCGCGACGGCTCGCCGGGCGGTCGGGGTCCTCGCGACCGTGCTCACCGTCCGGAGCGGCGCCTACGTACGCGCTCTCCGTGATCTCGATCCGCTCGTCGACGTCGCGCAGCAGGCGTGCCCGAAGCTCGTCCCGCTCGTCGAGGATGGGAAAGCGGAGAGCCCCGAGGCGCTCGCGGCGGTCCGCGAGTATGTCGAGCCGCTCCTCACAGAGGGCGGTGTCGTGCGGCCGGTCGTCGACACCTTGCTTCTCGGCTGCACCCACTATCCACTCCTGCGCGCCGCGATCGAGAAGGTCGCAGGGCGTGACGTTCGGGTCGTGGACTCGGCGACGACCACCGCGCTCGCGGTGCGCGAGGTCCTCGCCTCTCACCGGCTCACGCGCGACAGTGGTCGAGCGGAGCACGCGCTCTTCTGCACGGGGTCGGTCGAGCGGTTCCGCGCGATCGCGCGCGCGATATTCCATGAAGATCCGCCGGACGTCCGCGAGACGCAGCTCGGGTCATGAACGTCGTCTCCGCCATCACCGGGTTGCCCTACGTCGGGAAGACCACGCTGTTCAACCTCCTGACCGGCGCGCACGCGTCCACCGGAGCCTTCGCAGGCGCGGAGGCGGAGACGAACGTCGGCGTCGCCAAGGTGCCGGACCGGCGCGTCGAGGAGCTCGCCGCGCTGTACAAGCCAAAGAAGATCACGCACGCCGAGGTCATGTACCGGGACATCGGCCTCGCACGTGCGGAGAAGCCGGGTCAGGCCATCTCGCCTCAGAAGCTCGGCGATCTGCGCACCGCCGATGCGATCGTCCACGTCGTCCGCGCCTTCAGCGCGCCGTCGGTCCCGCACGTGGACGGTTCGGTGGACCCGGTCCGCGACCTCTCGACGGTCGAGCTCGAGCTTCTCTTCGCCGACCACGCCGTCGTCGAGCGACGCCTTGAGCGCATCGAGCCGGAGCTGCGCAGCTCCAAAGGCCCCGAACGCGAGATGAAAGAGCGCGAGAAAGCTGTGCTGCAGCGCGCGTTCGCCGCGCTCACCGAGGAGCGTCCCCTCCGCGACCTGGACCTGGATGCTGATGAAGAAAAAGCCATTCGCGGGTTCCGATTCCTGACGCGGATGCCGGTCCTCGTCGCGGTGAACCTCGACGAGGACGACGTTGCCGACCCGGAGCGGATCATCGCCCCCGTGCGCGAGGCGGCAAAGGCCCATCGCGCGAGCGCGGTCGTACCGGTTTCGGCGAAGCTCGAGGCCGAGATCGCGGAGCTGCCGCCCGCGGAGGCCGCTGCATTCCGCAAGGAGCTCGGCCTGGCCGAGCCGGCACTGGACCGTCTCATCCGTGCGACGTACGAGCTGCTCGGCCTGTGCTCGTTCTTCACGGTCGGCGAGGACGAGGTCCGCGCGTGGACGGTCCCGTCCGGCGCGCCGGCTCAGCAGGCGGCCGGTGCGATCCACACCGACCTCGAGCGGGGCTTCATCCGCGCCGAGGTGATCGGCTGGGAAGAGCTTCTCAAGGCAGGAAGCGAGGCCAACGCGAAGAAGCTCGGCGTGATGCGGACCGAAGGGAAAACCTATCCGGTGAAGGACGGCGAGGTATTGCACGTCCTATTCAACGTCTGATGTTCGACCTGGTCACGATCGGCCACACGGCGCGTGACGAGTTCGAGGGCGATCCCGAGTGGCGCATCGGCGGCACCGCGACCTACGCGGCCGCCGCGGCGGCATGCCTCGGCGACCGCGTCGCCCTGCTCACGCGCGTCGGCCCGAACGAGGGCGAGCGCCTGGCGAAGCGTTGTCGCGAGCTCGGCATCGAGCTCCACGCGCTCGAGAGCGCAGTCACGACGACCTTCTCATTCCGGTACGTCGACGGTCGGCGCCGGCTTCGCCTCAAGGCACGAGCGAAGGGGATCGGTGCCGACGCGATCCCGCCGGCACTCCGCGAGACGCGCGCGGTGGTGCTCGCCTCGATCGCCCACGAGATCGAGCCGTCCGTCTTCGCGGTGTATTCAGGCGTCCCTCGCGTTCTCGCGGCTCAGGGATATCTGCGGTCGTGGGACGCGGACGGCACCATCAGACGGCGCGAGTGGGACGATGCGCAGGTCGTGCTCGAGCGCGTGAGCGTTACGGTCGTGAGCGAGGAGGACATCGAGGGAGACCTCGACCTCGCCCGCGGATGGGCGCGCATCGCGCCGGTCATCGTGACCGTCGCGGAGCGCGGCGCGCTCGTGCTACGCGGCGGGCGGGAGGTCGAGGTCGGGGGCTTCCCGGCGAACGAAGTGGTAGATCAGACCGGTGCGGGCGACGCCTTCTGCGCCGGTCTCGCCCTCGGTCTCGCGGACGGGGACGATCTCGAAGCGGCCACCCGTTTCGCGAACGCGGTCGCGTCGTTCGCCGTCGAGGGCGTCGGCACGGCCGCCCTCGCGTCGCGGGAGCAGGTGCAGGCGCGGTTGAGCCGTCACTCGTCGTCTCTGCCATCGACGTCGTCGTCCGGCGGAGTCCCGCCCGGTCGAACGACGCCGTAGTCGGCCTCGACCGGGCTCGCGAGCTCGAGGCCGGAGGCCCGCATGTGCTCGAGCTCGTGCGCGTAATCGCGCAACATGCGTGCGGCATGCGTGAGCGTCCGCGCGCCCTCGATCGACCACTTCCCCCGGATCGTCACGCTGCCGCAATCAGAGCACTCGTAGATGGGCTCGCCGACCTCGATATCTTCAAGGTCATCTTGACTCACTCGTCGTCCTCCACGAGGCGCATCGGCGACTCCTCGCCAGGCCGCACAACGAACGCGTAGTCGTCGTTCACCGGCTGTTCGAGCTCGAACCCGGCTCGCCTGAGCTCGTCGAGCTCCTGCGCGCGCTGGCGAAACCGGGCGGCCGCCTCGGCGAGCGTGGTCGCTCCATCCATCGTCCACTTCGCGCGCATGACGAGATGGCCCCAGTCGCGCCACTCTTCCATGCAGTCGTGGAGCCACTGGGCGTCGACCATCTGACGCCAGCTTTCTTCCATCGCCCCTGGTACATCGGAATGCGCTTGCCGCTATGGGGCGGTCTTCGTCTCCCTCGAGAGAGGGGCGATGTGCTGGGCGTAGAGCCGACCCCAGGTGCCATCGCCGATCACTCCTGCGAGCCAGGTATTCAGGAACGGGAGGAAGCCCTGGCGATCGGAGGTGTTCTTCTTCGTGCCGATCGCGTAGCGGACTTCAACTAGGGGCCGCCCGACGATCTTGGTATTGGGGTCTTGGGCGAGGAGGCTCCAGAGCGTCAGCTCGTCAGCGCCGATGGCGTCGGCCTGGCCTTGCTGAAGCGCGCCGATGCAGGAGGAATACGTGTCGAGCGAGAGGGTCCTGGCCGCGGTCGAGCGGACGAGGATGCGTTCGCCGGTGACGAAGTAGGTGTCGCTCAGGTCGATCGTCGCCGCGCGCTCCTCGGTCGCCGGGAGGCGCGCCATGACCACGTCGGCCTGCGCGCCGGTGAGGGCCGCAACCGCGGTGCTCCGATCGACGGACACCCACTCGATGACGGTGTCGATGTCCTGCCGGGGTCCGAAGATCGCCCTCGCGAGCTCGCGCCCAAGGTCGGGCTCGAACCCCGCATACCGGCCGCTCGCATCGCGGCTCGAGAACGGAGCCGCGTTGTCGAGCGCTCCGATCCGGATCCTTCCCTTCGTTTGGAGCGCGTACATGTACGTGGAGAGCTCGAAGCGTGGCCGCGCCGGTGTTGGCGAGGACGTTGGGGTCCGGCTCGGCTCGGGTGATGCTTGAGGCAGGCACGCGCTGAGCGCGACCAGGATCGCGGCAAGCGCGATGACGCGCGGAGCTCTCATCAGGCGGAGCGTACTGGGCGTCGGTTTCGGTGTGGTCGCGTAGGCTCGCCGCATGGATGTCTTCGGCGCCGCCCGAGCCGCGCTAGCGTCGCTGCCCGGCGAGGCGGCCGCGTTCGCGTCCGGCGCTGATGGGCATGCGCTCTTCTGCCAGAACGAGGATGAGCCTTTTCCGTCGGCATCGGTCATCAAGGTGCCTTTGGTCATGACGCTCTACGCCGATGCCGCGCGCGGCCTCCTCGATCTGGACGAGCGGGTTGCGGTTGGCGACCGGGTCGACGGAAGCGGCGTGCTGCGGCACATGCGCGACGTCGAGCGCCTGTCGCTCCGTGACCTCGCGATGCTCGCGATCGTCGTCTCGGACAACACCGCGACGAATCGGCTTATCGAACGGATCGGCCTCGCGCGGGTGGGGGAACGGATGAACGAGTGGGGCTGCCCGAGGAGCCGGCTCTCGCGGAAGATGTACGACTTCGAGGCCGCGAAGCATGGGCATGAGAATGTCATGACCGCGCGCGAGACGGTCTCGCTTCTCGTACGCCTCGCGCGCGGCGAATGCGAGGACCGGCCGACGAGCGATGCGGTCCTCGCGGTCCTCGAGCAGTGCCAGGACCGCACGATGCTGCTCCGGTACCTGCCGTACGGCGCGAAAGTGCCGCACAAGACCGGGACGCTGGACGAATCCCGCAACGACGCGGCCATCGTTCCCGGCGAGCGGCCGGTGATCGTGGCGGCCTTCACGCGCAAGCTGCGCGACACCGGAGCCGCGGTCTCGTGGCTCGGGGTGCTCGGATGGTGCGCGTACCGTGCCGCGGGGAATCCGGGCGATGCTCTTCCCCCGGAGCTCACTCGTACCGCATGATGCGCGGGTGAGCTCGCGACATCGTCGGCGGTCACGTCGCGTTCGCTTCGGTCGGAACCTCGCCGCGGTCTCGCTCGCCCTCGCGGGTCTGGTCCTGGCGGCGGCATTCGTCGGTCTCACCGTCCAGGGCAACGCGATCGCACGCGAGATCGCGGGCTACCGCAGCGACCTCGTCGCGGACCAGGCGGAGCACGACGCGCTCGCTGCGCAGATCGCGAATCAAAAGACCTCCGACTACGTGCAGCAGAAGGCGCGCGACTACGGATACATCGGGCCGAACGAGTCGCTGATCACCGTGCAACGTGACGGGCAGACGAGCGATGCGTCGGTTCGCATGGTGAGCGAGGGTTCGTCGCGGATCGCGCGGTGGTTCGCGTTCTTCTTTCGGTCTCGGTAGAGGTAGAATTAGTTCGCGGGGTGGAGCAGCGGTAGCTCGTCGGGCTCATAACCCGAAGGTCGGACGTTCGAATCGTTCCCCCGCAACAGCGGCGCGGCCACCAGGCGCTTTTTCGTCCCTCCTATTGTCACGGCGTTGTTCTTTTGGTAACTCCTCACACGTGCCGTACCGAGACCCAGAGAAGCGCCGGGAATATGGGCGCGACTGGATCAAGCGCAACCCCGAGCGAGCGCGTGAAGCCATGCGTCGGTGGCGGAGTCGTCATCCGGCCGACCACAGCGAAGACTCGCGGGCCTACTACAGGCGTCACCGCGAAAGGCTCGCGCGTTACTTCTCTGAATACCAACGGACGCATCTGGAGCTCCGCCGACAACTCTCGGCGCGACGTCGCGCGAGGAAGCTTGAAGCCGTGGGGTCGTTCAGCGTTGCCGAATGGCTTGCCCTTGTCGAGATATGGGGCGGCCGTTGCGCCTACTGCGGAGATCGAGCTCCATTAGAGGTCGATCACCGCGTTCCGCTGTCACGTGGGGGAACGAATTCCATCGAGAACATCCTGCCGGCATGCGGCCCATGCAATCGTCGAAAGTACGCGATCTCCGAGAATGAATTCCGTGCCCGGCTCGCTGCCGAGGGTCGCGGACCGCAGCTAGCACCGCCGATTTCGGACCAACCGTCCGGAGACGATCCAGCAGTCGGCTAACGCGAGTCTCGCCGTCCGCGACCCTAGAATTGACCTGCCCGGCTGGGTAGCTCAGTGGTAGAGCACGCGACTCATAACCGCGCGGTCGTGGGTCCGATCCCCACCCCAGCCACCAGTGACCCCTTCCGCGATCCGCGCGACCGTCCGCGACTACATCCGCGCGCATCAGATCTTCCGCGCGCATCAGATCTTCACGCCGGGCCCGGTGATCGTCGCAGTCTCCGGCGGCGCCGATTCGACAGCGCTTCTTCTCATCCTCGCGGATCTGGCCGAAGAGCTCGGCATTGTCATCCACGTCGCGCACTTCGACCACCGGACCCGCCCCAAAGCGAGCGCGGAGGACGCGGACTTCGTCGCGAAGCTCGCCAACCGCGTCGGCGCGCCGATCCGGGTCGGCCGCGCCGAAACGCCGACGAACACTGAAGACGCGGCCCGGAATGCGAGATATGCGTTTCTCCGCCGCGCCGCGAAAGAGATCGGCGCGACCGCCATCGCGACTGGGCACACGCGCGACGATCAAGCCGAGACTGCGCCCGCTTCGCGAGGGGATCGCGCGGCCGCTGCTCGCGATCGGTCGGGACGAGACCGTCGCCATCTGCCGCGACGCGCGGATCCGTCCGCGCAGCGACGCAACGAACCGTTCGCTCAAGTTCGCGCGCAATAGGGTCCGCCTCAAGGTCCTTCCGGAGCTCGAGCGGATCAACCCACGAGCGAGCGAGGCGGTCGCGCGTCTCGCCGACGCCGCCGCCGAGTTCCAGATCGAAGACGACGTCGCGGTAAGTCAGGCGCTCGCGGATGCCCGCGCGAGCGACGCGATCCGGATCGCAGCGCTCGAGCCGGGCGTGCGCACCCGCGCTCTCGCACTCGCCTGGCGCGCCGCGACCGGTCACGTCCTCGGTGCGCGCCACCGCCGGGCGCTCGAAGAGCTGACCGCGACCGAAGAGGGTTCGCGGTCGCTCGATCTTCCCGGAGGCCGTGCGATCCGCGAGTACGATCTCGTCCGTATCGTTGGCGACAGACCGGCAGCGAACACCGATCCGCCGACCCGGATCGAGCTCGGACGGGAGATAATTTGGAATGGTTGGCGCCTCGTACTGGGGCCCGCAGACAAGACGGACGGAGCCCGCGAGGCGGACGTTCCGAAGAACCTTCTAAGAAACCTCGTCGTTCGTGCGCGGGTCGCGGGCGATCGGACGACTGATCCGCCGCGCAAGAAGCTCCAGGACGTATTCACCGACGCGAAGATTCCGGCGTCGCAGCGGGGCCGCTGGCCCGTTATTGCGAGCGAAGACGCGGTTTGGTGGGTCCCTGGGCTCACCGAACCGCCGACAGGCAGAGGCGGAACGCGCCTTGCGGTAGCGGCTCCGGCGCACTTTGGGAACGAGCTTTGGACTACTCGCGTTAGACAGGTAGCATCGAAAGCGGACTCGGTCGCAGCACGACCGCGGAAAGGGCCCTCGAACTGAATCTCGATAACCGGATCTTCAAGAACGGCATCCTGACCCTGCTCCTGGTGGTGATGGGGCTCGCGCTTCTCTATGCCTACCGCTCGCAGACTCCCGCGGTCCCCGAGGTGGACATCACCAGGGCGATCCAGGACGTGAACGCCGGCAAGATCAAGACGGTCACGATCATCGCCAGCAACGCGACCCTTGATTTCAAGGACACGTCCCTCGGTAAGGAACAGACGACCCTCCAGGAGCCCGATACGCTGATGGCGAAGGCCGTCGCGGATTACAACGCCACGCACGCGGACAGCGTCGCGCTCAAGATCGGGAAGGACAATCAGACCTTCTCCGTCGTCGGGTCGATCGTCCTGAGTCTTTTGCCGGTCCTGCTGATCGGCGGCTTCTTCTTCTACATGATGCGTCAGGCACAGGGGACGAATAACCAGGCCCTCTCGTTCGGCAAGAGCCGCGCGCGGATGTTCATCGGCAACAAGCCGACCGTGACGTTCGACGACGTGGCCGGCGTCGAGGAGGCCAAGCAGGAGCTCACCGAGGTGGTCGAGTTCCTGAAGTATCCGGAGAAGTTCAGCTCGCTCGGAGCACGTATCCCGCGCGGCGTGTTGCTCGTCGGACCGCCCGGCACAGGCAAGACGATGCTCGCGCGTGCCGTGGCCGGCGAGGCGGGCGTGCCCTTCTTCTCGATCTCGGGCTCCGAGTTCGTCGAGATGTTCGTGGGCGTCGGCGCGAGCCGCGTGCGCGACCTCTTCGACCAGGCCAAGCGCAACGCGCCTTGCATCGTCTTCATCGACGAGATCGACGCGGTGGGCCGCCAGCGCGGTGCGGGCCTGGGCGGCTCGCACGACGAGCGCGAGCAGACCCTGAACCAGATCCTCGTCGAGATGGACGGCTTCGATACAGGCACCAACGTGATCGTCGTCGCCGCCACGAACCGTCCCGACGTCCTCGACCCGGCACTCCTGCGGCCGGGCCGCTTCGACCGTCAGGTCGTGCTCGACCGCCCGGACATCAAGGGCCGCAAGGCGATCCTCGACGTGCACGTGCGGGGCAAGCCGCTCGACAAGAACGTCGATCTTCTCCGCATCGGCCAGATCTCGCCGGGTTTCTCCGGCGCGGATCTCGCGAACGTGGTCAACGAGGCCGCGATCCTCGCCGCCCGGCGCAACAAGAAGCAGATCGGCCAGATCGACTTCGAGGAAGCCCTCGAGAAGGTCGCCCTAGGTCCGGAGCGCCGCTCGCGCGTCATCACCGAGAAGGAGAAGTGGATCGTGGCCTACCACGAGGCCGGCCACGCACTCTGCTTCAAGCTCCTGAAGCACACCAACCCTGTGCACAAGATCTCGGTCGTCGCGCGGGGTATGGCGATGGGCGTCACCTGGTCGCTCCCGCAGGAGGACCGCTACTTCCGCACACGGAAGGAATTCGAAGACGACATCGCCGCCGCGCTCGGTGGCTGGGTCGCCGAGCAGCTCCACCTGGGCGGCGACGCCACCACCGGCGCCTCGAATGACATCGAGAAGGCGACCGAGATGGCGCGCCAGATGGTCACGAAGTTCGGGATGAGCGAGAAGCTCGGGCCGCTCCAGTACGGCAAGACCGATGAGCTCATCTTCCTTGGCCGGCAGATCCAGGAGGAACGGAATTACTCGGAGGAAGTCGCGAAGATCATCGACTCCGAGGTCCACGACATCGTCGACCGCGCACGGCAGCGCGCGTACGAGGTCCTGACGAACAACCGCGACAAGCTCGACCTCGTCGTCAGCAAGCTGATCGAGCAGGAAACGCTGGAATCGGACGAATTCAACAAGCTCTTCGACGGCGAGCCCGACGCGGGTGTTCCGGTCGCCGCATCGACACCGGATCAGTCGCCTCCCGGCGCTCCGGCTGGAGAAGAGCGCCGCCGCGAGAAGGGTGAGAAGGGCAAGGGGCCCGCGCCAGCACCGACACCGGCTTAGCGAGCGCTCACCCGCAACATTCGGCACGCCAAATGCTTGTAACCCCTAGCGATGGCAGACCTGATCGTCACAACACTTGCCCGTGTAGAAAGCAGTGAGCCGGCGCGTGTGGCTGCACTCTGGGCTTTCACGGTCCTCCTGGCCGTCGCTTTCCTGGCGCTGCTCGTGGGCGACCAGGTGCGCGCCGCCTCCTTCTAACTAACCGCCCAGTACCCTCCGCCGCGTGCGCCTCTTCGTCGCGATACCGCTACCGCCTGAGGTTGCGGTTCGCGCGGCGGCGATTCTCCCGACATCCCTTCCGGCGTTGCGCCGCGTGAAAGCGGAAAACCTCCACCTGACGCTCGCGTTCCTCGGCTGGACCGCGGATGAGCGGCTCGAGGAGGTCATCAGCGCTGCTCGAGACGCGGCGGCAGGCGTCTCGCGGTTCGAGCTGATCTTCGCGGGTGCTGGCCGGTTCCCGGAACGAGGACGGCCCCGGGTCGTCTGGATCGGCATCGCCGACGGAGAGTCGAGCGTGCTCCAGCTCGGCGCGAACGTCTCCGCCGGCCTCCGCAGCCGCGGGCTGCAGTTCGATGACCGCCCGCTCGCGCCCCATCTCACGCTCGCACGCGTTCCTGACGATGCGAGCAGCGCCGAGGCCAAAACAATCGCAGCGGCGGTCGAAAGCCTCCCAGCCCCGCGGTTCCAGATGGCGGTCGAGGAGATCGCGGTCGTTCAGAGCGTTCTCTCGCCGAAGGGTCCGCGGTACACCGCCCTCGCCACAGTGCCACTCGCACACCGTTAGCCGCTCCGCCAATTCCGATGGCTACACTCGGAATTCGACCGAAGGAGACGCCGAATGATCAGAAAAGCGGACCCGTATCGCGATACGGATGTCATCGACGCGCGCGCCCCGCGCACGAATCAGGCGATCGTGGGAACGCTGTCTCTTCTCGCTGTCGTGACCGGATGGTGGCCGATCCTCGGCCTTCTCGCGGGCCAGCTCGCGATCGGTCTCGCCTTCGGACGCCGTTACTGCATTCCTTGCCTTCTGTACTTCGAGGTCATTCAGCCGCGCATTGGCGAAGGTCCGATCGAGGACAGCCGCCCGCCCCGATTCGCAAACGTCGTCGGGGCCGTCTTCCTGAGCGTGGCCACGATGGCGTATCTCCTCGGCCTGAGCGTGATCGGTTTTGCGCTCGGCCTCTTCGTCGCGGCTCTCGCGCTCCTTGCGGCCACCACCGGCCTCTGCGTCGGCTGCGAGATCTATCGGTTCGCGGCGCGGGTTCGGGGTGTGCGAGCGCGACGCATCGATTCGGTCGACCTTGCCGACCTCGGGGCATCGGCGGGGTCGGGGGAGATCGTCGTGGAGTTCACGCATCCCCTGTGCACCGACTGCCGCTCGCTTGAGGCGGAGCTGCGGGCCTCAGGGCGCACCGTCGTGACCGTCGACGTCTCGCGCCGTCCCGAGCTGGCACGCAAGTACGGCGTCGTCCTCGTGCCGACCGCAGTTGCGGTCACCGCATCGGGTGCGGTCGTGGAGCGCCTCGCCTGACCGACGACCGACACGAGTCGCGGCTCCGTCGCGTCGAGATGGGCGTCGAGGCTCGCATCCGCGAGCTCGGTGACGCGGGCGAGCTTTCGGGTCTGCCCGGTGAAGGGGAGCCGCTGCCGGCGGACCCGGACGACGCGGCCGGAGAAGCGTGGGCCGCGCGCCACGTCATCCGAACGTCCGGGGCGCGACCGCTCTGGACGGAGCTGCGGCGCGAGGTCGCCGAGCGCCGGCTGCGGATCGTGACGAGGCTGCGCACCCACCTAGCCTGGGTCGCGCGCCGCCAGGAGCTTCTCGAGCATCTCTCATCCGAGCGCATCCTGTCCGAGGCGGCGGCCACGAAGCAGGCCGACGACCGCACGCGCGCCGAGGTCGCGCAAGCGATCGCGGAGTTGAACGCTCTGGTGCGACGCCACAACCTCGAGGTCACCGCCTCCAGCCTGCATCTTCCAATTGCCACTTTCGAAGGGCTTCTCGAGATCGCGCGAGCGCCGCGCCGCTAGCCGCCGAAGATCGACCGCGTCGCGGGTCCTGTCACGGGCTCGGGGCCGTGCCCTCGCCGCACCCTCCCCACCTATCGCGTCGTTCGCTTGGCTCACTCCGCGTGGCGGGTCCCCGGGGCACCCGCGGCTCGTGCACAACCCGCTCGCCCGTGCCACCCGCGGCTTGGTCGTTCCTTGCTAGCTACGCGGCGCGCTCGCCTCGTCCGCGGATGGAAGGCGGTCGCACCGGTCCGCGACGTCGGTAGTTCGCCAGGGCGTAGCGATCGCAGGCGATCTCGGCGCTCGATCCCCAACCGTGGGTCAGGTAGAGCCACCAGTGACAGAACTCGTGCAGGTAGAGGAACCGGATGACGTCCCGGCGCGTGCGGAACAGGACGATGGGCGTCCCGTCCGCGCCGAGGTCGACCATCTCCCGGAACGGCCGGAAGGGCTCGGGCACCTGGCGTCGCTGTGCGTCGGAAGCTTCGACCGCAGCACCATCGGTCCCGCCGGACGACCCCCGCCGCGCACGGATCTCACGCTTTCAATCTAGCGGCGTGCGCTTGAACCCGAGGGCGGGGTGCTCGGGGCCCCTTCCCCGTCGGGGGCCCCTACGCCCCGACCCCGCCCGTCGAGGCCCCAACCCCGGTGCTACAGTTTTGGCGAACGTCGCTCGAGCGGGAGCGATTAGGCCGCGGAACACCGATAGAGAACCGGGAAGAGGTGGAAGCCCGGGCGGCGGAAGCGGCGCGAATGGGTCCCGCGAGACGGCATCCTGAAGAGCGTTTCCTAGGGATGCCCGGAAGCCCACCGTTACCGAAGGGCGCTCCGTGACCGCGGAGGCAAAGGGTCCGCCAGCAATGGCGGGCCGAGATCGGGTGGCACCACGAGCCCTCGTCCCGTGAGCGGGCGAGGGTTTTTGTTTGGAGGCGTGTGGTGCTGACGGCGACGACGAAGAAGAGGACACGGGAAATCGCGCCGGTCGTTCGCGAGCGGCTCGCCGATCTCGAAACGCCGGTGTCGGCGTTCGCCAAGCTGCGCCCCTTGGGCGGCGCATTCCTTCTCGAGAGCGTCGAGGGCGGCGAGCGCATGGGCCGCTACTCCTTCATCGGCATCCTTCCCCGTGCGACGCTCGTTTTCCGTGATGGGGTGGCGTCGATACTCGAGGACGACGGCGTGCGGACCATCGACTACGCCGATCCCCTCGACGTACTGCGTGACGAGCTCGGCCGGTACCGGCGTGCCGCGACCGCCGATCTGCCGCGGTTTTCGGGCGGGGCCGTCGGCTATGTCAGCTACGAAGCCGCGCGGCGTTTTGAACGGCTCCCGGCCGCATCGCGGGACGTCCTGCGGCTGCCCGAGGCGGCATTCTCGATCTACGACACCATCGTCTGCTTCGACCACGTCCGTCACTCGCTCCTCGTGATCGCGCACGATGTCGATGGTGAGCGCGAGACCGCCGAGAGCCGCATCGGACGGGTCTTTGCGGCGCTCGACGCGCCGGTGTCGCTGCCGGCTCGCACCGAGCACGTGTCTCGTACGGTGACCGCGAACGGCACGGCAGACGAGTATCGCGCCCGCGTCGCGAAGGCTCGCGAGCTCATCGCCGAGGGCGACTGCATCCAGATCGTCCTCGCGCAGCGATTCGACGTGCGACCCGCCCCCGAGCCGCTCGCGCTCTACCGCGCGCTGCGGCACGTGAATCCCTCGCCGTACATGTTCCTCATCGAGGTCGCAGGCGCTGCACTCGTCGGCGCATCGCCCGAGCCGTTCGTCCGCGTCGAGGATGGCCGCGTGGTGATGTATCCGATCGCCGGCACGCGGCCGCGTGGTCGCGATGATGCCGAGGATGCCGCCATGGAGGCCGAGCTTCGGGCATCGGAGAAGGAGCGCGCCGAGCACGTCATGCTGGTCGACCTCGCGCGTAATGACGTCGGCCGCGTCTCGCGCGCGGGGACCGTGCGCGTCCGCGAGCTCATGCGCGTCGATCGCTTCTCTCACGTCATGCACCTCACGTCGGTGGTCGATGGCGAGCTCGCTCAGGGCGTCGACGCGCTCGACGCGTTTCGCGCGTGCTTCCCGGCCGGGACCGTGTCCGGCGCGCCGAAGATTCGCGCGATGGAGCGCATCGCCGAGCTCGAGACCGACCGGCGCGGCCCCTATGCCGGCGCCATCGGGTACCTCGGGTTCGATGGGCGCATGGATACGTGCATCGGCATCCGCACCGCCGTCATCGCCGAGGGCGTGTGCCGCATCCAGGCCGGCGCCGGGATCGTCGTCGACTCCGACCCAGCCGCAGAGGAACTCGAGACGAGAGCGAAGGCGCGCGCGCTTCTGCGCGCGATCGAGCTCGTGGACGGCGCGGAGATGGTGCGATGACGACACGCGTGCTGCTCGTCGACAACTACGACTCGTTCACCTACAACCTCGCGCAGGCGTTCGGTGCGCTCGGCGCCGAGGTCGTGGTGCTGCGCGCCGACGATCCTGCGCTCGCGGCGGCGCTCGACGCGCGCCCCGACCGCCTAGTCATCTCGCCGGGGCCGGGCCGGCCCGAGGCGGCCGGCCGCTCGCCCGCGCTGGTGCGCGAGGGACCCGAGCGGGGCATCCCGACGCTGGGCGTCTGCCTCGGACTCCAATGCGCGGCGGTCGCGTTCGGTGCGTCGGTCGTCCGGGCTCCGGAGCCGCGGCACGGAAAGACCTCGCTCGTCCGACATGACGGCAAGGGCGTCTTCGTCGGGGTGCCAGACCCGACCGAGGCCACGCGCTACCACTCGCTCATGGTCGACGAACGGACGCTCCCACCGGATCTTGTGGTGAGTGCTCGTAGCGATGACGGGGTCGTGATGGCGCTGCGGCATCGATCGCTTCCGCTCGAGGCCGTGCAGTTCCACCCGGAATCGGTCATGACCGCCGACGGGATGCGCATGCTGGAGAACTTCGTTGGACGCGCGTGAGGCTCTCGTCGTCATCGCCGGCGGCCGCACACTCACGCGGGACGAGGCACGCTCGGCGATGGCCTCGGTGATGGCGGGCGAAGCCACGCCGGCACAGCTGGGTGCGCTGCTCGCGGCCCTGCACATCCGGGGAGAGACAGTCGATGAGATCGCAGGGTGCGCGTCGGCGCTCCGCGAGGTCGCTGTGCGCGTGACCGTGCCGGTGGACGCGATCGACATCGTCGGCACGGGCGGCGACCGCTCGAACAGCTTCAACATCTCGACGGTGAGCGCGATCGTGACCGCCGCGGCCGGCGGACGTGTCGCCAAGCACGGGAATCGCGCGGCGAGCAGCGCGTGCGGGAGTGCGGATGTGCTCGAGGAGCTGGGTGTCCGGATCGACCTCGGCCCCGAAGGCGTCGCCTGCTGCGTCGAGGAAGCGCGATTGGGATTCATGTTCGCGCCGCGTTACCACCCCGCGATGCGCCATGCGGGCCCGGTGCGGCGCGAGATCGGCATCCGTACCGTGTTCAACGTGCTCGGACCGCTCGCGAACCCTGCCGGTGTCCGCCGGCTCCTCCTCGGCGTTCCCTCGGTCGCGCTTGGTGAGAAGATCGCCGGGGTGCTTGTCGAGCTCGGGACCGATCATGCCCTCGTCGTGCACGGCGAGGATGGCCTCGACGAGATCAGTCCCTCCCTCCCCACGCGAACGTGGGAGGTTCGGGGCGGCTCGATCACCGAGGGCCGCATCGAGCCGGAAGATATGGGCGTGACCCCTGTTGGGCGCGCGGAGATCACCGGCGGCGATCCCGCAAGGAATGCCGCGATGGCGCGGCGTGTCCTCGACGGCGCGAAGGACGGCACCCGTACGGCGATTCTCATGAATGCCGGCGCAGCCTGCTACATCGCTGGCCTGGCTAACGATCTGCGACAGGGAGCGAAGCTCGCGGCCGACGCGATCGACAGCGGCGGTGCCAACGAAGTTCTCGTACGTTTCGTCGCCACGAGCCAGCGCATCGGCACGGCGGAGGCCGCCGCGGTATGAGTGACTTCCTCGAAGAAGTGATCAGCTGGCGCCGCGCGGAGGTCGGGGCCGCGAAGAGGCTCGTGTCGGATGCCCAGATGCTCGCAAGCGCGACCGCGTCGCCCTCGCCGCGGCTCGACGGGTTCCACCAGAGTCTTCGGAGCGGACGCGCGAACCTTACCGTCATCGCCGAGGTCAAGCGCGTTTCGCCGGCTCTGGGGGTGCTCGCCGCCGATCTCGATCCCGCGGCGCAGGCGCGGCGGTACGTCGAGGCCGGCGCGAGAGCGGTCTCTGTCCTCACCGAGACCCGCCACTGGGGTGGCTCGCTCGTCGATCTGGGAGCCGTGCGTGCGGCGGTGAGCGTTCCCATCCTCGCGAAGGACGTCGTTGTCGACGCGTACCAAATCTACGAGGCGCGCGCGTTCGGTGCGGATGCGATCCTGCTCATTGCCGAGGCTCTTACCGACGACGAGCTCCGCCGCTTCGTTGCGCTGTGCGATCGCCTCGGAATGTGCGCGCTCGTCGAGGCGCACGAGCCGACCGCGTTCGGGCGGGCCGTGAATTCGGGCGCACGAGTCGTCGGCGTGAACGCGAGAAATCTGCGGAGGCCGAACGAGCTCGACGTTGGTCGCGTACGGCAGCTGCATACCTTCGTACACACCGACCAGATCCTGGTCGCCGAGTCCGGGATCACGTCCGTCGACGACGCGCGGATGTTGCCCGCCCGGGTGGACGCGGTGCTGATCGGGACCGCGCTCATGCGCGCCGGCGATCCCGGGCCGCTGATCCATGGGATCGCGTCGATCAAGCGGACGGTGCCGGCATGATCACGAAGGCGAGGCCAGGACGATACGGCGAGTTCGGAGGCCAGTACCTACCGGAGACGCTGATGCCCGCGGTCGCGGAGCTCGAGGCGGCGTGGCTCGACGCTCGAGCCGACGCTGAATTTCAGACCGAGCTCGCGCGGGTCCTGCGCGACTGGGTGGGACGGCCGACGCCGCTCACCGATGCGCCTCGCCTCGCCAAGACGGTTGGTCTCGATCGCGTGCTCCTCAAGCGCGAAGACCTCGCGCACACCGGCGCGCACAAGATCAACAGCGCCGTCGGTCAGGCCCTGCTTGCGAGGCGGATGGGGAAGCACCGTGTCGTCGCCGAGACCGGGGCCGGACAGCACGGCGTCGCGAGCGCGGCCGCGTGCGCGCTGCTCGGGCTCGAGTGCGTCGTCTACATGGGCACCGTGGATGCGCGCCGCCAGCACGCGAACGTCTTCCGCATGAAGCTCCTCGGCGCCGAGGTGCGCGAAGTCGACGCCGGCAGCCGGACTTTGAAGGACGCGGTCAACGAGGCCATCCGCGACTGGGTCACCAACGTGCGCACGACGTACTACCTGCTCGGCTCGGCGATCGGCCCGCACCCGTACCCTGCGATGGTGCGCGACTTTCAGGCAGTGATCGGGCGCGAGGCGCGAGAGCAAACGCTCGCGCTGCTCGGTGGCCTCCCCGACGTCGTCGTTGCCTGCGTCGGTGGAGGATCGAACGCGATCGGCATCTTCAGCGCCTTTCTTGACGACCCGGCCGTCAGGATCGTCGGCGTGGAGGCTGGTGGCGAAGGCATCGCGAGCGGCAAGCATGCGGCGTCGATCGTCGCCGGGAGCATCGGCGTTCTTCACGGCTCGCGGACGCTCGTTCTCCAGGACGATCACGGACAGATTCGCGAGACACACTCGGTCTCGGCGGGACTCGACTACCCCGGTGTCGGTCCCGAGCACGCCGCGCTCGCCCGATCGGGACGCGTCCGCTACGTCGCGCGGACCGACCGCGAAGCGCTCGACGCGTTCGCGCTGCTGTCGCGGACAGAGGGCATCATCCCGGCGCTCGAGCCCGCGCACGCCATCGCCGAGCTTCCTTCGATCGCCGGCGGTGGGCCCGGGCAGACGGTGCTCGTGTGTCTCTCCGGCCGGGGGGACAAGGACCTCGAGATCGTGATGGGCGAGGGTCTGGTCAGGTGACGGTCTCGACAGCACCGACCGGCACCGCCCGCATCGCTAGGGCGTTCGCGCGAGCCCGTGGGGAGAGGCGCCTCGCCATCGTCGTCTATCTCACGGTCGGATATCCCGATCGGGCCGCGACGGGTGCGTTGCTCAGGGCTGCGCTTGATGGCGGTGCCGACCTGCTGGAGCTCGGGGTGCCCTTCAGCGACCCGCTCGCCGACGGCGCGACGGTCCAGCGCGCGAGCGAGGTCGCTCTTCGGCACGGCGTGAGCCTCGCGGATTGCCTCGGGGAGGCGTCGACGATCGTGCGCGAGCGCGACGCGACCGTGCTTCTCATGGGCTACGCGAATCCCTTCCTTCGCTATCGCGGGGGCCTTGCCGGGTTTGCGGCGGATGCCGCACGCGCCGGCGTGGCCGGGATCATCGTGCCCGATCTCCCGTCGGAGGAGTCGGCCGAGTTCGATGCCGCGCTAGTTCCGGAAGGCCTCGCGCGGATCGACCTCTACGCGCCCACGACGCCGGACGACCGGCTCGCGCGTTTGGTCCCTCGCGCGCGCGGGTTCGTGTACTGCGTGTCGCTCACCGGAGTCACCGGCGCCCGTCGGGTGCTCGGTGCGGACGTCGCGGAGTTCGTCGCCCGCCTGCGTCGTCATACCTCGCTCCCGATCGCGGTCGGTTTCGGCATCAGTGCCGCCGAGCAGGTCGCTTCCCTGCGCGGAGTGTCGGATGCGGTCGTCGTGGGGAGTGCGGCGCTGGACGCGGTGTCCGCGGCGCCGTCAGACCGCCGCGCCGAGGCCCTGCGCACGTTCGTCGCGATGCTCGCGGCCGCAGGGAAAAACTGATGCCGGTGCGCGGGATCCGCGGCGCGACGACCGTGGGCAGGAACGATCCGAAGGCGATCTACGACGCGACGCTCGAGCTTCTGGGGACGATCGTGAAGCTGAACGGAACGCGTCCGGAAGACGTCGGCTACATCTGGTTCACGGTGACCGATGACCTGAACGCGGCCTTCCCGGCAGACGCGGCGCGCGCGGGGCTCGGATGGACCGACGTTCCGCTCATCTGCGGCCGTGAGATACCGGTGCCGGGCGCGCTGGAGCGGTGCGTCCGCCTGCTGATCGCGTGGAACACCCCGAAAACGCAGACCGAGGTGCGCCACGTCTTCCTCCACGGCGCGCGTGTTCTGCGTCCCTCCTGGGCGATCGATCTTCCGGGTGACGCGCCCCTCGGGGTGCCCTAGTGCTCGTCGTCATGAAGGGCGATGCGACGAAGGAGGAGATCGACGCGGTCGTCGAGCGCATCAAGGAGTTCGGCATCACCCCGGTGCCGCTGCCTGGCGCGGAGCGCACCGCGATCGGCACGTTCGGAAGCACCTCGCGAGCCGCGGCGGAAGCCGTCGAATCGCTGCCGGGGGTCGCCGAAGTTGTCCCGATCAGCCGGCCGTTCAAGCTCGCATCACGAGAGGTCATTGGCGAGGACACGGTCGTGCGGATCGGCGAGGTGCCGGTCGGCCACGGCCACCCGCTCGCGGTCATAGCGGGTCCCTGCGCCGTCGAGTCCCGCGAAGTCACGCTCGAGACCGCGCGGGCGGTTCGCGCGGCGGGCGGCGCCGCGCTGCGCGGGGGCGCGTTCAAGCCGCGCAGCTCGCCGTACACGTTTCGCGGCATGGGTGGGGAGGGGCTGGAGATCCTCGCCGAAGCCCGCGCCGTCAGCGGCCTTCCGATCGTCACCGAGGTGCTCGCGCCTGGCGACGTCGAGGCCGTGGCCGCGGTCGCCGATTGCCTGCAGATCGGTGCGCGCAACATGCAGAACTACTCGCTGCTGGACGCGGTCGGCGAGCAGACGAAGCCGGTGCTCCTCAAACGCGGCATGTCGGCGACGGTCGAGGAGCTTCTGCTCTCGGCGGAATACGTCCTCGCGCGCGGCAATCGCAACGTGATCCTGTGCGAGCGCGGCATCCGCACGTTCGAGCGATACACGCGAAACACGTTCGACGTGAACGCGATCCCGCTGCTGAAGCGTCTCTCGCATCTACCGGTGCTCGCCGATCCGTCGCACGGCACGGGCAAGTGGTACCTCGTCGCGCCGATCGCACTTGCCGCGGTGGCGGCGGGAGCCGACGGTCTCCTCATCGAGGTGCATCCGAGCCCCGATCACGCGCTTTCCGACGGATTCCAGTCGCTCACCTTCGACAACTTCCGTGCGCTCATGGGCGCTGTCCCGCACGTCGCGCGCGCAGTCGGGCGCACCGAACAGGTCGCCGCGCCTTGAAGATCGGCGTGGCCGGCCTTGGACTGATCGGCGGTTCGCTGGCGCTCGCGCTTCGCGAGCGGCACGAGATCACCGGATACGACACCGACGATCGGGCGCGTGCGGCCGCGAAGGCCGACGGGATCCGGATCGTGATGCGCCTTGAGGAGCTTCTCCCGGCCGACGCCGTTCTCGTGGCCACGCCGCTATCGGCGATCGTGCCCGCCCTCGAGCAGCTGGCCGCGCGTTCCGATGGCGCAGTGCTCCTCGACACGGGTTCGCTCAAGCGAGTCGTCGCGGACTACGCCGCACGCGCGCCCCAGGGCGCGCGTATCGTCGGCGGCCATCCCATGGCGGGGACGACGTCAGCCGGATTCAGCGCGGCGGATCCGGGTCTTTTCCGCGGCCGTGCGTTCCTCCTGGTGCCGACGGCACGATCCGACGATCCGGCCATGTCGCTTGCGGGCACGATCGCCCGCGAAGTGGGCGCGGCGGTCACCGTGTGCTCGGCGGAGGTGCACGATCGCGCGATGGCGCGCCTCGTCGCGGGGCCGCTCGCGGCCGCGGCGGCGCTCACGGTCGCGGGCGCTCAGGCGGAGCCGCTCCTTGGCGCGGCCGGCCCGGGGTTTCGCGACTCGACGCGTCTCGCCGACACGCCGGCCGATCTCGCGACCGAGCTTCTCTTCGGGAACGCCGCCGACGTGGCGGCCGCGATCGGGTCGATCGTCGAGGGCCTCACGCAGCTCCGTGACGCCGTCGAACGTGGAGACAAGGAGTACGCGCGGAGCTTCCTGCAGGCCGCGCGCTCGGTGCGCAGCGAGTTGAGCTGAGCGTCAGCCGCGCGCCGCTCGTCGCTCATCGCGAGAGCTCGGCGATCATTTCGTAGAACTGCGGAAAGGTCTTCGCCACAGAGCCCGCTCCTTTGATCGCGACGCCAGGGACCTGAAGACCGAGTATCGAGAACGCCATCGCCACGCGGTGGTCGCCGCATGCGTCGACGATCCCGTCGTGCAGTGGCGCCGGCTCCACGCGGATGGCATCCGCGAACGCCTGGGCGCGCCCGCCGAGCGCGTTGATGCCGTTCGCGACGACCGTGACCCGGTCGCTCTCCTGCTTTCGGGTGTGTCCGATCCCCGTGAGCTCGGTCGCCTCGGACGCCTGAGTCGCCACGACCGCCAGAGTGGGGAACACGTCCGAGCAGTCCTTGACGTTCGCGCGGACCCCGTGGATCTCGCCGATCCGACGCACGGTGACGCCGCCACCGCGATGCGAGACGCCACAGCCCATGGCCTCGATGAGCTCGAAGAACCTCGCGTCTCCCTGATTGCCGGCGCGCACACGTGCGTCGACGCCCTCGATCGTCACCGAACCGCCGAGCACAGCCGCCGCGGCGGCGGGATACGTGGCCGCGGTGACATCACCGGGAATGCGCAGGTTTATCGCTCGGACCTTCCCCTGCCCGACCGTGATGAGGTTGCCCTCGCGCTCGACCTTTGCGCCGCGTCGCCGGAGCGAGGCGATCGTCAGGTCGACGAACGGGGCCGACACGAGCGTGCCCGAGATCCGGATCCGGAGGCCGCCTTCGAGCCGCGGCGCGACGAGGAGCAGTGCCGAGGCGAACTGACTCGACTCGTTCCCGGCGATCTCGATCTCGCCGCCTCGGATGGGTCCGACGATCGTTACCGGCAGGCGATCACCCGTGACGGTCGCGCCAAGCCTTCGGAGGGCGTCGAGGAGCGGTGCGATCGGGCGTTCGCGCAGGCGCTGGGATCCGGTGATGGTGACGTAGCCGCTCCCGAGCGCGGCGAGCGCCGCGCCGAACCGCGCGACCGTGCCCGCATCGCGGGCGTCGATCGCCGCGCCGGCGCGGTGGCTCGCCGCGGAACCGCGAACGACGATCTCGTCGACGTCCTGCTCGACGCGGTAATCCAACGCGATGACGGCCTCGGTCATGGCGTGCACGTCGTCGCCGGGATCGAGCGGCCCGAGTTTGATACGAGAGCGGCCGCCGGCGATAGCCGACAGCACTATCTCGCGATTGGCGACGCTTTTCGACGCGGGGACGCGTGCGCGTTTGTCGACCAGCGGCCGGCGGATGGGCGTGATGGGCCGGAGGTCGTCCATCGGGATGCGAGGATTATCACCGGCATGCGGTACACAGGTGCGGAGCGCGCGGCCCAGGCCGGTCTTGTGGCCTTCGCGCTCGTCTTCGCCCTGGTCACGTTCGGGATCCTCTTCCGCGGCGCGGACGGGGGGCCCGGTGCGAACCCGACCCCGACCGCGTCCGCGGCCTCGAGAGCGCCGGACGTGACGATCACCCAACCGACCTGCTGCACGCAGACCGCGCGCGCACTCCTCGCGACCTGGGAGTCGAGCGCTCACGTCAACGCAGCAAAGCTGGCGCTCAGTCCGGATCCGGGTTTCGAGTGCACCGCGGCTATTGACGCGAACGGGCTCAAGGGCACCTTCAGCTGCCGCGGCCTGCTAAAGGGAGCGACCGATTACGTCGCGAATCTGCGGCTCACGACCGCGGTCGGGACGTTCCCCTTCGAGCACCGCTTCAAGACAATGGGCGACCGTCTGACCGACGTGAAATGGTTCACCGAGTTCGAGGATCCGACGGGCGAGCCGCTCGCGTGCGCGGCGGCGAGTTGCCGGATCGTGCAGAACTACACGACGGGCAAGGACCCGCTCACCGCGCAGGCGATCCTCGACCTCGGCCGCCAGTTCAATCGCAGCAATGATCCCGGCCTCGATCCCGTCGCGATCGCCACGGTCCTTCAGCGGATGGATGCTGGCAATCACTACCACTACTACCGGTACGACACGCGCGAGGACGCGACCGGTGCCGCGGTCTACTGGCTCGTGCGGAGCGGAAAGCCCGTCATCGTGATCAGCCTTGACGGGCAGCACGGGCCGGTCCTCACCGGATTCCAGGGAACGTTCGGCACTTATTACGACGACCCGAGCAATCGGATCACCGGCGTCGTCGTCGAGGATCCGCAGCGCGGCGACCTGAATCCACTGACCCAGAATCATCGGCCGGACATTTCCCGCGGCGCGGGTTACCAGTCTGGTCAGCTCATCGGCCTGGATGCGTGGTATGGCGAAGAGTGGTGGCTGCGATTCGCGTACCCCGCCTCGATCAAGATGCCAGATGGGTCGTTCCAGAACATCGAACGGAACGATGGCGTCTACCCGACCCCGCACTGGGAAAAGAAGTTTGTGATCCTCGTCGACGACGGCGACGCCGACAATCCTCCTGACCGAGAAGGGCGCGTGAAGTTCCGTTGAACGAGGCCGACGCCAAGGCGTTTCGGCTCGCGACGAATTCCCGTCGCCACTCCAGGATGTCTTCCACTTGCATTGGCACGTGATGTCCGGCGATGGGATGGGCCATCCAGCCGGGATCGCGTTTTCTCGCCCAGGCCAGAAGTCCTGATACTGGTCGACGATGGCGACACGGACGATCCGCCCGAGGGCAAAGGCCGGGTCAAAGAGTTCCGCTCGAGCGCGAAGGGGCAAAGCATCGCGACAGGTGCATCCGCTCGTCGATCAGCTCCGCTTCACGCGCAGTGAGTGGCTCCGGGGGCTGAAGGGCGTTACCGAAGAAGGGGCCGCGCGCCATTTCGGGCCGATGAACTCGATCGGATGGATCGTCGGCCATCTCGCGTGGCAGGAGCAGCGCTATCTCCTCCACCGTCCTCAGGGGATCATGCTGCGTGAGGACATCCAGCGAGACTTCGCGTCGGGCGGCCCGATGAGCACACCGCCGCTCTCTGAGATGCTCGGGGCATGGCGCACGATCACGAATGCGACCAATCCGTTCCTCAATCAGCTCACGACGACGAAGCTTCTGGCCGACGTGCCATTGAATGGAAAGCGGAGTGGTCAGACCCAAGGGTCCGCCATTCGCCGGCTGACGTACCACTACTGGTTTCATATCGGCGAGATCCTGGCGATCCGCCAGCAACTGGGAGAACAAGGCCTGCCGGAGTACGTCGGGAGCATCGAGGCCAAGGCGCCGTACCGACCGGAGCGGGACTAGCGCGTTCCCCGGAGCGACACCGGACGGACGTAGTCGCCGACGAGCTCGCGATGCCACCACGCGCCGGTCTCGCGGTGCTCTGTCGGCGTCGTGAAACGGTACAGATAGAGGAGCGCACGGACGAAGCGGGGCGGGTCTTTGTCGAACGGATTTACGCGCAGGAGTCGCAGCGTCGCTCTGTCGCCGTCGAGAAGCTTCGCGAGAAGCGGCACGAACCACTCGTGGTACATCGGCGACGACATCGCCGCGAACCAGATGAGCCAGTCCAGGCGCAGGTGATACGGCGCGACCTGCGGCGGCCGGCGTTTGACGTCGCCCGGCTTTCCCTTGAACTCGTACTCGTGCCAGATCGTGTCGGGCGCGAGCACGGGATCGGTGGTCCCTTCGATCACCACCTCGAACCGTTGCTTTGTAACCGAGCCGAACGCCCCGTAGGTCCCGACGATGTGGAATGGATCGAAGCTCGCGTTCATGATCTGCCGCCGCGAGAGCAGGTTTCGCGCGGGCCGGTAGCTCAGGAACACGATGAGGGCTGTCACCGCGAGAACGATCGCGAGATACCACACCGGAGTGGTCTGGGGCCCGTAGGAGGTCAGCGGAAAGATGCGGCCGAGCGCGGCGTTGTCGAACGCCGATATCGCGAGCGCGATCGTGATGAAGTTCAGCCACGCGAAATTGCCCGACACCACGAGCCAGACCTGAGTCCCCACGATGACGATCCCGGCGACCGTCGCGATCGGCTGAGGGAAGAAGAGGAACCACGGGACCACCAGCTGCGCGAAATGATTCCCAAGGACCTCCATCCGATGGAGGCGCTTTGGCAGATGGTGGAAGTACCAGCTCAGCGGATTGGGCATGGGCTGCGTCTCGTGGTGGTAGTAGAGGCAGGTGAGATCGCGCCAGCACCTGTCTCCGCGCATCTTGATGAGCCCGGCGCCGAATTCCACACGGAACAGGAGCCAGCGCATGAGCACGATGAGGCTGAACTGAGGCGTCGTCGTGGCCGGGCCGAGGAAGATCGTGAGGAAGCCTGCCTCAAGGAGGAGCGACTCCCACCCGAAGGAATAGAAGGTCTGGCCAACATTCACGATCGAGAGATAAAGGGCCCAGAGCATCGCGAAGATCAGCATCGACGCGAACGGCACGGGATAGTCGTCGCCGTCGAGCCAGCCGGTTATCGCGACGACCGAGAGGACGACGCCGCCCCAGGCGACGACCAGCAGCTTCCGATCCGAATAACCGATGAGATGAAAGAGCGAGGGCGAAGCGCGCAAGGGGACCGCGCGGATGAAGTCGGGCGCCGGCAGGAGCCCGCGGTCGCCGAGGAGCGGCCGAAACTGATTTACCGTCACGAGGAAGGCGATGAGGTAGATGACGCCAATTGCGCGCTCGAACACGAAACGCGTGAGCCAGTAGTCGGGCGCGGCCAGCCAGTCCACGGCGCGGCTACGCTACGCGGGCCGTGGACCCGGCACGCAGTATGGAGCGGGCGCTGGCAGAGGCGGACGAGCTGGAGCTCGTGACGACCGGTCGTGTGAGTGGAAAGCCACACTCGGTCCGGCTCCGTTTCGCGTACGCGGATGGCGTCGTCTGGCTACGCACCGGCGAACGGCCCTCGGCCCCGGACGCGAGCGGTGTGCGGCGTCGGACGAAGTCGGAACGCGAGACAGACTGGCTCCGCAATCTCGAGCACGATCCTCACGCCCGAGTCCGCATCGCCGATGCCGACCTCGCGGCGCTCTACGAGCCGTCGGACGACACCGCAGTGGATCTGCGTCGGGCCGTCGAGCTCTTGCGCCAGAAATATGGCGCTGAGTGGGTCGGTGACTGGTACCTCGAAATGGGCCGCGTACCGGTGAAGCTCCGCCTGCGCGCCTGAACGATCTTTTGAGGAGGGTCGACAATGGTGTGATGACCCGTCTTCATCTCGCGGTCAGGGGAGCTGCCGCACTCTCCCTCGCCCTGGGCGCGTTCGGGCTCGGCAGCAGCGCGCTCGCCGCTGACGGCCCCGCGCCGGTCCTGGTCGGCCACATCGACGGCGAGATAAATCCGATCACCGCGCGCTACGTCGACCGCGTCGTCTCCGACGGCGAGGCCGACAACGCCGCGGCGGTCATCTTCGTGATCGACACGCCCGGCGGGCTGATCGATTCGACCTACCAGATCACGGCGCGCTTTCTCTCGACGCGCGTGCCGATCGTGACCTTCGTCGCGCCGGCCGGCGCCCGGGCGGCTTCCGCCGGGACGTTCATCACGATGGCCGGCCACGTTGCCGCGATGGCTCCGGCCACGAATATCGGCGCGGCGCATCCGGTGGACTCGAGCGGTGGCGATATCCAGGGTGACCTGCGGCTCAAGGCCGAGAACGACGCGGTCGCGCACATCGTCAACATCGCCAAGACCCGAGGCCGCAACGAGCAGTGGGCCGAGGACGCGGTCCGCAAGAGCGTGAGCGCGCGCGTGGACGAGGCCGTGGCGATGAAGATCGTCGACCTCCAGGCGAACGATGTTGGCGACCTCATCGCCAAGATCGACGGCCGCGCCGTGACGACCTCGGCCGGGCCGGTGACGCTCGCGACGAAGAACGCGCCGGTCGTCGACGATGGCCAGAACCCGATCGAGACACTCCTGCACTTCGTCGTGGACCCGCAGATCGCCGTGTTGCTCTTCACCCTCGGGACGTACGGCCTCATCTTCGAGCTCTCCAACCCGGGCCTCATCTTCCCGGGGATCATCGGCGTGATCGCGATCATCCTGGCGCTCTTCTCCTTCGGCACACTCGATGCGAACGGCGCTGGAGTGGCGCTCATGGTGTTCGCGCTTCTGTTGTTCGTCGCAGAGATCAAAGTCCAAGCGCACGGGCTGCTGACGGCCGGCGGCGTTGCGGCGCTCCTGATCGGGCTCATCATCGTGTTCCCGCCGTTCCGCCCCACGTTCCCGGGCGTGCGTCAGAGCGTCGAGCCGCTACTCGTCCTGTTCGTCGTCGGCCTGACGACGATCTTCTTCGGGGTCGCCCTGCGCACCGCGCTGCGGCCTCTACCGGTGGTGAGTGGGGCGTCGCTGCTCGTTGGTGCGATCGGCGTGGCGAAGACCGACATCGCGCCTCGCGGAATCGCGCACGTGGCGGGCGAGGATTGGACCGTGGTGAGTGAAGGGGGAGACATTCCGAAGGGTGGCGCGGTGCGAGTCAAGCGGGTGGACAGCGTGCGGCTTATCGTCGAACCGGCGCGGGGCGCCGAAGGAAAGGGAGCGGCCTAAATGAATCTGAGCCTCATCACGGCGGGCATCCTCATCGTCATCTTGATCCTCGCGCTTCGCGCGATCATCCACATCGTCCCGGAGTACCAGCGCCTGATCGTCTTCCGTCTGGGAAGCTTCGAGAAGACGGCGGGCCCCGGCATCGTGCTGCTGCTACCGCCCCCGATCCAGAGCGTCGCGCAGACGGTGGATCTACGCGAGTTCGTCGTGGAGATCCCGCAGCAAACCTGCATCACCAAGGACAACGCTCCGATCTCGATCGACTTCCTGATCTACCAGAAGGTGGTCGAGCCGAAGGACTCCTTCCTGAACATCCAGAACTTCAGGCAAGCCATCCAGGGCATCGCGACGACCACACTTCGTGCCGTCGTCGGCAACATCCCCCTGGACGACGTGCTCGCCAAACGTGAGCAGATCAACGAAGAGCTCCGGGTCAAGCTCGACGACATCACGCACCGCTGGGGTGTGAAGGTCACCAACGTCGAGATCAAAGAGCTGACCCCGCCGCGCGACGTGCAGGAGGCCATGAACCGGCAGCTGACTGCGGAGCGGACACGCCGCGCCTCGGTCACGGAAGCCGAAGGCAAGAAAGCGTCGGCCATCCTCGTCGCGGACGGCGCGAAGCAGGCGGCGATCCTCGAGGCCGAGGGTGCGCGGCAGGCCGCGATCCTCCGTGCGGAGGGATTTGCCCTCGCGCTCTCGACGATCAACGCACAAGCCATGAACGCCGACGCCCGCACGATGACCCTTCAGTACTTCAACACGCTCAACCAGCTCGGGTCGTCGCCGGCCACGAAATTCATCATCCCGACCGAGTTCACGAGCCTCGCCGGACCGCTCGCCGGCATCATGGCCGCGCGAGGCGACGGCGAGAAGAAGTAGTCCTCGCGGCTGCAGCGCTGCGGTCGTCCGCTGCTGCGCAGTAAGTCGTTAGTCGAATCGACTAGCGCGGAAGATGCGGCGCCACGCTCGGCCAGAGCGCGTGACGGCCGCCTCTTCCGCGCGGGCCGGGACGGCCATAGGCCGCGCCCGTGGTCGCGCAGAGAAGGGTGAGTACACGCGAGGTGGCATCCGCCAGGACGCGGATGCCACCTCCACGTGCTGTGGTGGTGGGGAGGGGAACTCCCCTTGACGGAAGGACAAGAAAAGCGCCGATGCCGCTGCCACGGTGCACCCCTAGAAACCAGTTTCGAACGGACGTTCGCATAATAGAACGTACGTTCGCACTGTCAAGAGCGCGGATACTCGAATCCTGAGCAGCGTCCTCGGGGCGGATCTCTTGCCCCAACGGCCTCGGTCGGTCCGCGAACGGGCGGAGCGGGACGGCCACATCCTCGAGCCAGCGTGGACCGGGACGAGAGTCCTCGTCCGGGTCGGCCATCCGGAACCGCACTTCGTTGGCTATGAGGGGAAGGTGGACGGGCCGCGTGAGCTGTACGACGCGATCGTCGCCGAGACGCAATGCGGCACCGCGATCCTGGATGGGGTCCTCGTCGAAGGCTGGAAGGACGAGAGCGATCTCGAGGTCGACGAGCACGGAAACGCGTACACGCGACAGTTCGGTGGCCGCCAGATCTTCGCGGCCTTCGACCTCCTCGAGGTCGATGGCGAGTCGCTCCTCGAGATACCGCTCCTCGAGCGGCGGCGGCATCTCGAAGGCGTCCTCGCCCCCAGTCCCAATGTCCGGCTGACCCCGTATGTCACGCGGGGCCTGCGTTCCTGGCGTGAAACGCTCCAGGCGCAGGGGTTCCGCCGCGTCGTGCTCAAGAATTGGAACAGCTCGTACACGCCCGGCAAGACGACCGATGATTGGCTCGTGATCGAAAAGCTGAAAGCAACCACACCATGACACGTCGGAGGTACTCGTGAAGGCTAATACCGCGGTCATCGACCACACCCAGCGCGACCCGTGGGAGGTGGCACTCGAGCAGTTCGGCATCGCGGCGGACAAACTCCATCTCGATCCGAATATGCGGCGGATCCTCAGCACGACTCAGCGCGAGCTGACCGTTCATTTTCCCGTGCGGATGGCCGACGGCGTCGTCCAGGTATTCACCGGCTACCGGGTGCAGCACAACACCACGCGCGGGCCCGGCAAGGGCGGGATCCGCTATCACTCGTCGGTCTCGTTGAACGAGGTGAAGGCGCTCGCTATGTGGATGACGTGGAAGTGCGCGGTCGTCGGCATCCCCTACGGCGGCGCGAAGGGTGGCGTCGTCTGCGATCCCAAGGGTATGAGCGCGCAGCAGCTCGAGACGCTCACGCGCCGCTACACGACGGAGATCGAGCTCCTCATCGGTCCGGACCGCGACATTCCGGCGCCCGACGTGAACACGAACGCGCAGACGATGGCCTGGATCATGGACACGTACTCGATGCATCACGGGTACACCGCGCTCGCGGTCGTGACGGGAAAGCCGCTCTCGATCGGCGGGAGCGAGGGCCGCAACGAGGCGACGGCGCGCGGTGCGGTCTACACGATCATCGAAGCGGCAAAGCATCTCGGTATGGACCTCGAGGGCGCGCGCGTCGTGGTCCAGGGATTCGGCAACGCCGGGAGCTTCTCGGCCAAGCTCATGGCCGAGCTCGGCGCTGTGATCGTCGGCCTCTCAGACACGAGCGGCGCCATCGCGAACCCAAAGGGTCTCGATCCGAATCGGGTCGACGCGTACAAGCGCGAGACCGGCTCGGTCACCGGTTTCTCCGGAGCGGAGCGGATCTCGAACGCGCAGCTGCTTGAGCTCGACTGCGACATCCTCATCCCCGCGGCGATCGAGAATCAGATCGGCGAGCACAACGCGCCGCGGATCAAGGCGAAGGTCATCGCCGAGGCCGCCAACGGGCCGACGAGCCCGGAGGCCGATCGGATCCTCTTCGACAAGGGCGTCTTCCTCATCCCCGACATCCTCTGCAACGCCGGCGGAGTCACCGTCAGCTATTTCGAGTGGGTGCAGGACCTCCAGAACCTCTTCTGGCGTGAGGCAACGATCAATGCGCGCCTCAAAGAGGTGATGGTGAAGTCGTTCAACGACGTCATCGAGACCTCGAAGAAGCACAAGGTCGACATGCGGACCGCTGCGTACATGGTTGCCGTCGGACGTGTCGCCGAAGCGACGCTGACGCGAGGGATCTATCCGTGACCGGACGTGATCAGGAGAAGAGCTGAGGCCACAAGGTCTTCGCGATCTGATAGGAGGTCCAGAAAAGGCCGATCAGACCGCCTCCGGCGAGCGTCCCCCGGACGAGCGTTCGCTCGTACCAGTGACGCGCGGGCGGCTCGGGGATAAGGCGATGGGCGAGCGCCCACTCGCGGAGTTCCCACTCGTGCTGGAAGCCGAGCTTCGTCATGACGGTCTCGCGGCGCTTACGCGCTAGTTTCTCGCTGGTTTGCGTTCGTTGCGCGACCTCGTCGTCGGTCCGACCCATCGCCACATACCGCGCCACTGCCAACTCTGCCTCGGTCAGCAGCGAAGGTGGCGGGATGGTCGGAGTCGAAACGGGGATTGCCAGACCGGCGACGACCCGGGCGCCGAGGACGGCGACCGCCGATAACGCTATCTGCCACGCAGCGCCCGCGAACAGATAGGTGACGAACGCCGCGACCTGTGCGAGGGCGATGGCCCACGGGTCTCGCAGTTCGTTGAGGACACGCATCAGAAGTTCGACATCGCGTTCCGAAGCGCGTCGCCGATGTTGACCTGATCGGTCACCTCATACAACGATCCGCCAGATGATTCGGCGATCTGCTTGAGGACTTCGCGTGAGGGCGAGTTGTAGCTGATCATGAAGACGCGAACGCGCTCCTCCTCGGGTTGGCCCTGTAGATACGCGATCAACTCAACGTACGATTTCTTGTCGTTGAGCGCGTAGCCGCCACCCGTAAGGACGACGACGGCGTTGATTCGAGTCTGTACGAAGCTCGAGCGCACCCGCTCGACGCTGGCGCGAATGATCGTGTAGAAGGAAGCCTCATCGCCCAACGTCGGCAACCCCCGCTGGGCGCGCAGGAAATCGGCGGTGTCGGGCGCGAGGGTACCGGGCGTCGAGACTTCGCGATACGGCGACGTGTCGCCCGTGGGAAACGTCCACAGGCCGATCGCGTCGTGAGGTGCGAGTTCCGCGAAAGCTTCCGAGGACGCGCGAATCGCGACGTTTAATTTGGTCGCGTTGTCCGCCGCCACGGGTTCGAGCATGGAGCGGCCGACATCGAGCACGAACAGCGCGTGGGCGGGCTTCCTGAATTCCCGGATCCACAGACCCAGCATCTCAACAAGTTCGGGCGGGTCAGGGGGCAGCAACCGAGTCTTAGGGCCAGATGGGCTGAAATAGGGAGGCGTCAGAACCTCGCCGGCCTCACCCCGATGATTCCGAAAACCCTCGCTTTGGAAGAGCTCCTGGACGAGTGGCGTCTCCAGATACCGCTCGAAATCCAGCGCGGCCTGCCGGTGGGCGGGATCGGCCCATTCCAGGATGGCGTAGGGATGGTCCGCGATCAGCGTTCCTTCGGCTGGATACACCGCGACGAGCTTCTCTTTCGGCGGCGTTAACGGGCAGTACGGCCTGCAGAGGTCCGAGCGCGGATTGCCGCGGTTGTAGTCGAATGCTTGTTTCTCTTCGACCGCAACGGCCGAAACGTATGCCAACGCCGCCCCATTGCGGTCGGCCAGGTAAAGACTCGAGAGGAAGGTCGCGACCGAGTCGCCGTAATGCACGACGCTTGATTCGATCTTCTTGAGGAATTCCTGCGGGGCGTCACTCGCTTCAGCCGCGTTATTCGCGCTGATCAGCGCGTGCAGGCCAGAGGTCGACGTCGTTGGGTTCGTCTTGCCAAGCTTGAACTGCCCCCAAACCTGTTTCTTGTAGCGCGCCCATCCTTGCGGGTCCTGTGCAAGGTTGAAGATGTGCTCCCATCCGATCCGGGGGCCGATCGCCTCATGAAGTACATCCGCCATTTGCTGTGGCATCGCAATCACGAGTGGCGATTGCATGACGCTTTGGGCCACCGGCGGCACGAGTTCATCGCGCCCGTCATCCAGGCGGTGCTGATTCAGCAGCAGAAGCCAAGTTGTCGCGGCGGGCGACCACACGTCTGGCCGCGGAAGGCTCGACGACTCGCCGATCCAGTCATGTCTCAGCGAGCGTTCGGCCGCGCCTGATGCCTTTTGGATGATCTGGACTGTGACGCAATGCCGATCGACTGACACCGGCCGGTATGTCTTTGCAATCTCGGTCAGGAGCTGGAATTTCTCGTTCGACGATGCGACGACCAGATCGAGACACCGGCCGTTGAAGACCGCGAAGACCGTCGAGACCACGATCGCGGCAGCGGCGGTCACTGCGAGCGCTCGCAGGTTGGGTCGGGGCGCTGGTCGCCACACGGACCGCGCGCCGGCCAGCCTGTTCACGGACGAAGTCTAGATTCTCGTCCAACAGGATTCGCGTCAGTGAAGCGCGTCAGCGAAACGAGATTGGTGCGACGATCTGCGCGCCGGACATCGGCAGCGCGAGGGTCCGCCCATTGGCAAGATCGATGGCCGTCGCGCTCAGCCCTCCGTCGAACGTGACGAACGCGAGCGCGCCGTCGGAGCTGACCAGGAGATCCTTCGCCAGGGGCAGCCCTCGCGCGACGATCCGGCGGTCGCCGCCACCCTTCGGCCAGAGCTCGAGGCGGTCCGCGACAAGAACGACGATCTCGTCGGCGGTCGGTCTCCAGCGTGCGACGGAGATGCGCTCGCCGGAGTTGGCGCCGAACTCGAGGTGCTGGGTGTACGACGCGAGCGTCCAGACGCGAATAACGCTGCCGTTCTGGACGCCGAGCACGTCGTCTCCTTGCGCGACGATCGTGAGGGCTGGGATCCCGCCATCCATGGCGACGCGGGCACTCACCGCGTCCTCGCCGACGACGGCCCACGTGATTCCCATGCCATCCGACGTGTAGACGCATGCCCCGACCAGACGCGAAACGCGGTCCCAGCCGGCCGGCCAGTACTGGCTGCCATCAGTCAGACGGGAGATCTCGTGGATCGATCGCGTCGGCGTGTCCACCACCCGAAGCGCCGAGAAGGGCCCGGGAGCCTCCGCTGTGCCCGCCCGGCCGCTCGACTCCACTACCGCAAGCACGCCCGTGCGGTCGGACGACCAGACCGCGGCGGCGCCGCGCTCGGTTTCGACCACGGTCGCGAGAGTGGTGTCCTGATCAGGGGCCGTGACGTCGAAGACGCGGAGCTCGCGCGTTGCTCCATCAGACGTCACCCAGTACGCCACCCGCCTGCCGG